>Ga0157366_1000453_pt1 | contig 18616 bp, 15 predicted proteins | sample AttbisABBM1_FD_113149 | JGI IMG/M metagenome (GOLD analysis project Ga0157366, IMG submission 113149) | Fungus gardens microbial communities from leaf cutter ant in Botucatu, State of São Paulo, Brazil - Atta bisphaerica ABBM1 | ecosystem: Host-associated > Fungi > Mycelium > Unclassified ...
AGTAGAACCAAGTGTTGAACAAATATTCTGCTTATTCATGCTTATGACTGTGATCAGTACAGCACGACTAAGTAATAATACACAGTACTTGCAATAAGTTGCTCAAATGTTGTTTATTTATATTTGTATTAGCACAGCCTACATGCTGCTTATGATTCAAGTTATACTATTTGTTTTATACTGCTCACACAAAGCTCTCCACCAACACTTTTGGTAAGTGGTTGTCAGTTGTCCACATTGCATGCATCATACTGCTATGCACTGTTTCTTCCAACAACAAGGATGTATTACAAACCAGACTAAGTCTGGGAAATTCCCACTGTGACTAACTCTATATATACACTCTTGTTAGTGGTCTGTGCCCAAACCCTGATAACTTATGAGATTTTGAAGACTATGAGCTAACTCGCAGGCGAACCAAGTGGTTAATCATGGATATGGTTAAATCATGGATAAGGGAACAGGACGAGATTTATAATACTGATGTCATGACTCTCAACTCCTAGCGATCTAGGAATGCTGCTATACTTGCACTTATTTTGTGGTTGTTTGTTGCAGACTTAACTCAAGTTATGAACTGTTGAAAGGATATCGCTCTTTGACGTCGTCCATCCGCTCTCCATAATTATGTCTGTAAATATCAAGGTAGACTGCTGCTCGTTAATAAAAATGGAGAACCTGGGTGTGCGAGTCCCAGTGTCCACGCTGCGCGTTGCTGCTTTAGGGTTCCTTCCAACATAAACTGGCCGGACAATGCTCACAATATGACACATGTATGGAACGATATTAGTGAGCCCTTTATTTCCGTACTCCCAGCTGCCACTCATAACTATCTTACGCAGCTACCAGGATTATGGTTGGTGCTGCTTTCGCAGTTCCAATTTCTGCTCTGTGCATCTGCAAGCACTTAGAAGAGGCTTCTTCATCACGAAATGCCTTCTTGTACTCAGAGGATTTCAGACACAAGATGATTATTGATGGAGGGATGTGCTTCGGTCTTCCTCTTGTCTTTATAGCACTTCGTCAGTAACTAATACAAATTCTTGGACGCAGCACCAATTAACGATCATCCACATATAGATTACATTGTTGAAGCGCATCGGTTTGGTAATTGGAACCACTAGTTGTCAGTCAGCGGTTTATGTGTTCATCCCTAGTCTTCTCATAATCTGCATACCTCAACGGATAACCAGCGCAAGACTTGCTCTCCGTCATTTCGTATATCACTGCCTTGTACTTAACTTGCACCTGCAAAACTCCACCATGGACACCTGGGACCTGGGATGACGTTCCTCTCAACTGGAACCAGGTTGGTGAATGCCAAGAGCCAGTACGTCGATGGGGCTCCATGTCAGTGCGATGCCGCTATGGTGAACCATACCAGTGTCGTCTTTCATCCTTTTACTTTCCTTTGGATTTGGTGCAGTCACAAAACAAGATTATCTCCCAACTTGGTCGAGATGCATCATTCTGCCCCAACTCCTAGCAGACAAGGAGCACAGATAGCACCTGAATTGCCTCGAAGCTCGTAAGTGCCCTTTCACGACCTTTGATTATTTATGATAGCGAGATACAGTAAACTAAGGTCTCTCAAACTTTCAAGTTTCAGGAACACTTTCGAGAAAATTGTACCAATTTCTAGCCCAGTTTTAGTTTCTACATCTAACCGCCTCAGAGCATTTATGAAAGTCAAGCTTCCCAATCCGATACGACTGGACGGACCATAATAGCTCCATCGGAGATGTCAAGCATTATGTTTGCTCCCCACCTTTACTCACTTCCATGATTCCTCGATTCAGGGATCTCAGTCATTGGCGAATATCAGTGATGATTCTAATCACATCGACTCCCTGAAAAAACAAAAATCTCATTAGTTTCTCCTCTATCTGAATCTGTTGAGTTGCTGTGACTCGAGTCCTTACCAAGTCCAGCTTACCGTCGTTCATTCTCTGGGCATATACTGCACGCCGCAAGAAGCCCCAACTGATGCTTCACAGGAAATCAGGGATAATACTTACCAACAGGCCTCAGTGGATAATATTGTTTTAACACCCGTTTCCCAGCTTCCCTTACAGATTTTTTGTACACTTGATACTGCTTGTGGCTACCATTTTGTTCGACATATAGTTCGTTCTATCCTCACATATGCGAGTTTGTTGTACCGTGGATTTACCAAGAAAAGTGAAAAGTCAGCAGTACATGGAAAATAACTAAGAAACAAAGCCTGGACCACAAGACCAACTCAAATTTCTCATATTTTTGTCTGTGTGCGACGAGAAGCCCACTGATTCATCCCCTTCATCGCGTGAAGCCTTTTCAGTTTATCATTGTCAGAGTCGGGAACGTGTCACCAGAAAACGAATTTATCCCAGGGAGCCCCGATTAATTGGAAACGAGGCTATGAAGCGGGAGTGACCGGTCCCGGTTCATCATGTCCAATATATCAGCAATTTAGTCAAGCAGTTGATCTAAAAAATCTTGCATCTGGGCCTTCGGATCTTTTGGTGGTGCAGACAATGGTAATGGAGGTGCCTCAGTAACAGCGTTTCCCGCTGAGTGATATTTTCTAAGTCTAATTTGTGTAGAGTATCAATCTAAACTTGCCTTTATGTCCCTTCGTAGTTGGTATGCGCTTGGCGTTGAAAATCTCTGATTTGCTCTTAAAACGCTCCTTGAGGTCTAGGGTCGGGTTGAGGAAATGAATTAAATTTGAGAATGAGAAGCGAACCCCATTTCGCTTCTGCTGCGGCCTTTTCGCGAGCCATTGATTCGAGCTCTTCGTTCCATACTAATTCTTCCATTTTCCCTTTCTTTTGAGAAGTCGGTAGCCGCTTTTGAGCTGGGCCAGATGTTATGTGGGCCAACGAGTGGTCAACGTCATCTTCATTCGCCGCGCGCTCAGATAGAAATGAAAGTCCTTGTTCATCAGATAGACGCTGGCGCTCCAGAAACTTGGACAAATCAACCTCTGGTTCCGCAATAGGCTCTCCTTACAAATTTCGGGGTGGATTGAACGTCTAGTGTTGTATAAGTTTGATATCTTGAAACGCACCATCTGAGTCTAGCTCTGGTTCCGATTCTGCAAATCGATCAGCATTTGAACCTAGCTGTCTAGGGCCATATTTGGCTCTGAGCTCAGCGACTGTTTCTTCGTCTTCATCTTCTAGTTTCTCTCCTTCCAGTAAGAGACGTTCATGAAATTGCGCTGGACGACCTGCGCCGCGTCTGCCTCGTGCCCTGAGATATTTTCCAAAACCACCTCGCGAACTGCCTCGCCCTCTCCCACGGCCTAGGTGAGCTGTGGTGGAGTCCGACTTTGACTTGTTGGACATAATGAGTTTTAAGCTGTTTCGCAGCTGTTTCTGCGAAACAGCAAGCACAAACCAAGATCAGATCGAGGGATCAGGTATTTGGCCGAGAATGCTGATGCCAAGTATTGATTGCTGGGGGGCCAGGAATATCCCACTCGATTTCAGAAATGTAATATATTGGTGTCCAACGTTTATCCACAGGATGGGGGGGGAGGATTAGGTCCTTCTATTAAGGACCACAAAAAGTCCACTATAAGTGAAAAGGCTCGTTTCGTAGATCGGTTACTTTGCCACATGGATACGATACATTCATTATGTCACGAATGTTATTCAGTATTCCAGGCTATGAAGAACCTTTTGTGGCTCGTAAAGAGTCACAAAATTGGAGTAGAACGTGTGCCTGTAAACAGCTTCATGAGTGACTCTAGCTTGTTACCATTAATATCATAGTCTCTACGTAATGGCCACAGCAACTTGAACACGATGGTCCACAGATGATGCTTACATAAACGAATGAAGGGCCTTACGGGAGATTCTCAGTTCTTCCTCCACCATCAAGCATGGAGACTCTAAATCTCAACACTCTCGCAAATTCCCTTCCAACAGCTCAGCAGAAGGCAGAACAAGAACTCCTGAATGATTTCAAAGGTGATTTCGTTTTTTTATGGAGAGAAATGACTCGTGCTAACTTTCCGAAGCTGCGGCACTCAGCATTACCACACTCTACCGTTCTTCACGCCAGAATGCCAAACGTGCATACAATACAGGATATGCTGCAGCATGCCAGGATATCCTTACGATGATACAGCAGGGTGTCTCTGTCGGTGGCTTGGGGACGTCCTCATCAAGCTCATCGCATGGTGCAGATAACGATGGGATGACCATTGGTCGAGTCATGGACTGGACAGAAGCTCGCCTCGAAGCGATAAAGGCTCAGGAGGAGGAGGAGGATGAAGAAGAGGAACGAGAACGAGAAAGGGACCCTGCACCGCCCACGTCTGTTGCTCCCCCGAATCCCGCCAAACCAAATCTTCCGATACAAACAGTGTCTTCCACTAGTGTGAGTCCTGTCACATAGCTGAAAATGTATCTATTGTAGCTAATGTAGGATCTCTTAGCCATCGCTTTCAGCTGCTCTTCCCGCCCCGAGTTCACCAGCCTCATCGAATCAGCCCCCAGAACTGACTGCGCCATCACCTCCTCCAGCACCATCAAACACCCAACGGCCGCTACAGCGCAGCAAACCTCGCAACGTGGCGAAAGTAGAATCCTCCGCATCTCATACCCATTTCTCTATGATCCCCTCAACGTCAGTACTCAATTTTGTTCCAGAGTCATTCACCCCTGTCAGCACTCCTCCCTCCTTTCCCGAGATTCCGACTATTCCTGCAGTGGGAAGCAAGCGACGGCATGCAATGATGATGATGTTTGACGCTGCTGCTCCACCCAATACCACTGGTGCAATGTCGCAGGCGCCTTCCCTGGGCGGTGCACCTGCAGTACCAACCAGCCACTCGAGTTTGGGCCGCCGAAAAATAAAGAGTGTTCGAGGACAGCAACAGCAATCACAGAACCAGAATATCAACTTATCTCCCTCCACCGAAGCGATGGACATAGAAGACGACGGCCGGGAACGAAAGCGTGTGGCGAGGAGATGATAATCTTCACCTAGATGCCAGAGGCATCCCCAGTTCCCATCTTCTATTATTATTAAGTTCCTTTACTCATCCATCTTTGTTTGTTTCCTTTACCGCATGATATGTATCAAACCCTACACATTTTCATCTGCAGCTTTAGCATTGCAACGTACGCCACGTCTTTACGATCATTTTGTCACACCTTGTCTCTGCAACGTCACTCCTTTGAATATTAATCTTTTTTCTCTCCATTTTAATCCTTCAATTGTGATATATGTTACTTCAACTTCAACTTGGTTATAATGTAGCAATGCACTAAAAATAAGCGCTAGCGATCGATCGGTTAGATAAGATAAATATTAGATCCTCTCATATTTCCTCTCATTTCGTGATCTGTAAGGCTCGTTATCCTGGATATATCAACAGAGCGCGAATTTCGCCCACCACAAACCGATGCAATGATCTTTATTTATTCAAAACTTCCAAATCAACTGCAATGAAGTGGCCAGCCATCATGTCGAACTCAGAAAATAGGTGCTATGTCTATGCTTAGATCGGAATAGTGCCCACCCATACATTCAACTTTCTGGTGTCCACAGCCCACGGAACAGCTTCATAAATCTTAGCTAGATCGTGTCATCTTTGTTCTAATCTTTATGGAGAGACTTTTATAACTTAGATCGTCAGCCTATCTGACAGTCTCATGTTGATCTCGTTTAATATGTCTGGAATTACCAGCAAGCCACACAAGTCTTGCTTTGTTAGTCTTCCCTTAGTACTGGTCCTACCCACGCCAACTTCAGATGATATACATTCCACAACTTTACAAGACATCAAATCCGAGTCCCAGTCAAACATGAATTTTGGTGACTAGACTTCCCTCAAAGCCGCAAAATGTTGAAGCACTTTCATAGCAATGTATCCAGCCCTTCCAACTTCCTTCACTTCCTCAGAATCTGAGTCAGTGTAGTTCATAGTGGGGATCGGCTCCCCCTCGTCGAGGTCCAGTTTCCAACGAGCATCAGTACCACGTTTACTGGTACTGACGGTCACGCACTCTGCATCCGCCCCCTCGATCTCGTTCATTCTCCTCAGAAGCCGCTCATCGGAACTCACAACTAGGACAAAATCCACCTCGCTAACAAGACCTCGGGCTTCGGAAACCCGTGCTGTGGCCATAGAGGTTGTCGAGGAAAGTGTGGGACTATATACACCATGATACCCGGGAGAATGTATCTTGGGGGATCGAACAGCGGTTCCCGAACTGGCGGGACCCCCTGGTTGTAAGATTGTACCGACAGCAGTGGACCTGGAAATGTTACCAGGTAAAACAAGGAAGGAGTTCTTCCCAGGTACGATTCGTAAACCATAACGTTCACCCAAACTATCGAAGATGTGATTTTGGGCCTCGGCAGCTTGTCGTCTCGCCCATTGTTTATCGGAAGTATCGGCTTGGGGATCCCCGGTCCAGTAACGCCAGACAATAGACGCTTCTCTCTCCTCGACGATAGAACCAGGTGTCCTTTCGGTGAACTGACAAAAAGTGAGGACCAGCAAGACTTCGAAACAAAAGAATACTTGCGTAGTTCAAAATTTCCAGACAGCTGCTCTTCCATGTAAAATTAAGGTTCGCGACAAGATTGATCCACTCTCCAGTAGCGGAGTTTTTTCCGGGTTTTGTCCTGATGTAACATCCATTTTCGGCTCTGAAAACATGAAAATACCGTTTCGTGAAACAGCGGAAACGCCTACACAATCCCAATCCCGGGAACTTTTTCCTCTACTCTTTCTAACACGTCCCTGACGGGGAGCCCGCTAAGCAGCCAGACGTCGTTCCGTTTGTCGTCGGAAAGATTTTTGAGAACCTCGAGAGGACCGTCAGGAATTTTGAAATCGCCCTCTAAGTACGCCTGAAGACCTCCACGACTCAGATCCCTCCTCCACATAGTTCCTTCTGAATCCACCAGAATAAGACGTCTACTAGAATGTTTATAACTGGTGATACACAGATATTAGTGATCATCGAATGAGCACAGGGAAGACTTCAAGTACCGAGGTAGAACGCGGTTTAGATCTAATGCAGGAACATCCTCTACGTCGTCGAGGTAATGTTCGGAATGAGCACGAATAACGCGGCTTAGAAAGCTGTTCACGAAAGCTTGGGCAGTTTGAGTCGTGACATGATTGTGAAGCTCCTGCCAAACAACGTCAGTATAATTCCCAGTGCCAGAGCCATACATACCGTCCAGCGGGATTTACTTTCTTCCGAGTGCATCGTGAGGGCAGAATAGATGGCATCTGCCGTCCCACGAGTATCCCAAGGATTTATGGCAAAACAGCTCCTGAAACCAGAATAACTATAAGAACCTGCAAACTGAAGAGGCGTTCAGCCAGGACATTGATCCTACCGTTGAGTCACGTACTTCGCTTAATATGAGTCCTCCAGGGTTTTCTTTCCCTTCTTGACACTCCACAAATTCATGCGTCCGGAGCGCCATGCCTTCTCTCAAGCTGGTCACAAGGAAAGCATCTGCAACTGTGAGTAGCGCAAGGTATTGGCTAAAGGTTAGATCCTGGACCTGTGTGGTCCGATTTGCTATGGGGTTCTCAGAAAATGAAAGAAATGCGTACATGTAAGAAGACAACAGGTTGATACGTCAGGGTGGAAAATCGAGAGTTGACTCGTGATACAGCCTCAGATACGCCGCCCGCCAATTCATTAGATTCAGTAGTCTGTAAAGCGACCTGGATGAGAACCACCTGAACGGATGATGAGTAATGGTGCAACAATTAAGGTGAGTTTCCATTACATTTCCTTGGAATTCTTTGTATGTTTCCAAGAATCGTTCAAAGGCTTGAATCTTGTGTCTAACACCCTGGACTTCATCGAGTTTGTCGCGCCCAACAACAATTTTCATTCCAGCGTAGCGTTGTCGCAACACTGACACCCACTCTTCTACTTCAGGTTCTTGTCTTGCCAAGGATATTATCAAAAAAAGAATCAAATCAAGGACAGAGGACCTACTGCCTTTCCCAGTGGCGTTTCACGTCAATACCCATAGGGAAAGATCCAACATCTACAAAACGCTCTCGCTGTAAGACTTTCACAATATCTTCATCACCTGCCTTGACGACCTCCTCGGCTTGCTCAGCAGAAACAGACCCCTTGGAACCTCGCGCTTTCTCCTTTAAGCCATCAACCCTGACCAGTTCATCGACTTTGACCAAACGACCCTCTTCTCCTTCGGGTATGCGGATGCCCTTAGGTAGTGCCTCAAACGCCAGGATGCGACTGACAGTCTGTCTGAAATGACGTGCAAAATTGGGCGTCTGAAATCCGACAAGATCCGCAGCCATTAACCCTGAGAGAAGGTCACGGCGCACGGAGAGGCACCGGAAAATCTCCGATGAGGGGAATGCAACATGCATGAAAAAGCCAATTGGAGTAGATGTGGGTATACGAGGCGAAGCGCGAAGGAGAAGAGGGAGCAGCATGAGGTGATAGTCGTTGACCCATACTAGTGATGTTAGAGGTTTCAGGGAGTTAGATCCATACGAAGGGCTTACTGATGTCCCCTTCCCGGTAATTGTCGATGATGGCGTCCGCAAATCGCTGATTTACAGATACGTATTGTTTGTAGGACGCAGACTCGTAAAACAATTTCGTTTTAGGAGCATCTGGAACCGCATAGTGCAATGCCGGCCATAGAACCTGATCCGGGAATCAATAGAATGAGGCTCGATCCATGCACATACATATATATACGTACTTGATGACAGAACTCGTCATAACAACTCTGGAATTCTGCGTCCGGGATCCATACAGGTAAACTGTTGTACTCCGTATGCATTCTGGCATCGATATCTCGCCTAGTGCTTTCTGCAAAGCCATCGGTGCATGTACCCAATGTCCCTACCCAAAGCTTCTTTCTCAACTTGTTGCCAACACTCTCCACGGCGTTCTTTAGACCCCCATTACAATGAGGGTTACTCTCGAAATGCCATATTTGACCTCTCGTCCTCGATGAGCGTTGGCGGGAAGCGGAGCGAGAGTGTTTACGTTGCAAACGGAATTCGGCACTACTCGAAGACTGCTTGCGGCACGTCGGGGGCGAAAATGTCGCGTTAGACCGTTTTTGGACTTTCTCAACCTCAGAAAACCGTTCGGTTACCATTTCTGAGAATTGAATAATTTTTGTGAAAGGGTTGGTGATTTCTGTAGTTGGAGAACGGGTTGCAGGGGTAGGATTCCGAGTCTAACGAACCATCCTGAGTATGGATGCTGAAATATCAGAGTCGACATATTACCTTGTCTTTCAAGTCTTCAACAATACTCCGGATGGGTGGAACTACACCAGATGTGCTTTTCTGTCGTACATGCTTGCCCAAGGGTAGGCCTGTCTTGTCATTACCCAAGGGAAACTTGAGGGGAAATTCTGGCTGGAGGGCCTGGATATCAGGTGTCGGAGGTGTAGACTCTCCAGGCACGGCAGTAGTTGGAAGAAAGAGAGAAGCGATGACGACGCGGTGATTCCTCAGATTGGCCATTGTACAGGACGAGGACGAGTGTCCATTATATATTGACGTCATGGATGCTGCCATATCCGGCCATCAGGTCAATCGATCATGTTCGCAAAGCTAGCACACCCATCTCTAGGGTAATCTAGTCCAATATGATATGTAATATTTGTAGCCACAGTATCATCCCATGTACTAATCTCCACTCTTATATGCAACTGCCATCAATTTATCAACAAACAGATTACTCATGCAGAGAACACAGATGCTACCATAGCAAAGAAGATCATAAAAGTGGAGAAATATCTAGGATTGGTGTGAGACTTCTTTATTGAACTTCTGAATTACTCCTAAACTCTTGAGAGTTCATCCAAAATTCATATCTTATGGATATTACAAGAGAACTTAATAAAGAGTTCTTGCCAAATTGGATTATTACTTGTATATTATCTGTATACTTATTACAAACTCTGTTATAATGTAATCATACTAAAACATTCTACTATCTTCCATATTTTATGACTATAGTTGTAATGGAAACCACTTAACTAGAACAGTTTATAGGTACACTAAGTAGTCACTTGTTACAATCTTAAGACCAAAGAGTTGGTCAAAGGAAAGAACCTTGGATTAGGTTATCACAAGAGAACTTGATGGAGTTCCTAGTACAAACTTATCTACCTTATATATGCTAGGCTACTGGTCTGTGCTACAGTACCATTAACCTACCCTAAAGGCTATGTTATAATGTGCTTGGACACTAACATTTTTCTTTTCTTTTATCTATTTTTCTTGATTTAATATTTCTTTTCTTTTGATTTTCTTTGACAATGAAGAGGCATGTGACTGTGGTCACATGACATATCACATAATGTCATAGGCCTAGACTTGACAAGAGTTGCCTAAAAGAGGCTAGAAGAATGACATCAAGGCACATATAGAGTATAGTGTTCTTATAGAAGATATGAGGTTAATATATGGTAGAAGTATAGACTACACATAGACATTAGGGTAGGGCTATTTATTATTAGCATGGACCATGAAGACTTTGTATAAATAGGGTAGCAATACATTGGGGACTCCTTATCAAGTTCTCTTGTGATTTCCATGTAATATCCTACTGAGAGATTTACTCATTGTGTTACTATTAGTCTTTGTGATTAATGATTGCTACAACAGGCTATGCATTATTCACATGGTCAACATATATCAAACATATTATAGTGATGTTGTTTCTTTCTAAAACCTTCCACTATGTTCTATTATGACCTGTGATTGTATGACAGTGTGACAGTGACTGATATGTAACACCAAGTCATGCTAACCTTTTTTTTAAATCAACAATTTATTACACTAGGCATGAAGGCAGACCATAGTTGTTATGGAATACTTTGAACACTAACATTTTTCTTTTTCTTTTATCTATTTTTCTTGATTTTATATTTCTTTTCTTTTGAATTTCTTTTTCTTTTTCTTTTTATTGACAATGAAGAGGCACATGACATTGCAGTCACATGACATGTCACATCATGTGACATCATAGGCCTAGAACATGGTAGAAGGATCTGGAAGATGATATCAGGGCATATAGTGTACACATGGTGGCCTTGAGTAAGATATAAGGCAAACATGAGGTAGTAGCATGGACCAACCTGTAACAGTATAAATAGGACTCTAATTTAGCAGAGGCTTCTTGTTGAGTTCTCTTGTGCCTTTCTCTACTTGAGTGCTTAACTAAGGGCTTTACTGCTTGTGTTATCATTGGACTTTGTGTCTAGTAGTTGTCACAACAATAGTAACTACAAAGCAGCTACATTACATGAGGATGAAACAACAGGTGAAAGGAAAATAAATGAATAGAAAAGAGAAATAAAAGATTAAACAAACTATTACTACTGCCTAAACAGTAAGGCCACTCTGTTATGTAATGTTTTCTCCAAAGGAAAAAGCATTCAGATGAAACTCAAGGAAAGAAATGAACTGACTAATAGTACCTCTTTTCAGATTTTAATAGTTGTTAAACCTCCTACATTTATAGAGGATATAATCTCTTGTTTCAATCAAGTAATAACTATATGGACAACTGAAATCTTTCTTAGAAAAGAATCTCAGATGATATTCTCCAATCAGGGCATAATTGGTGATAGCTCTCATAGTTCTTACATATAGCAAATTTGAGTGACCAAAATATTTGATCTGTCAGATGTGTGAAGTTTGAACTCTAGCTTTTTTATTTAATTTCCTTTTTCTTTTCTTTATTCTTGGATCTAGGGTTAGGGTTAGAAATGATATCATGGTCATATAGTCACACAATCATGTGGTCACATGAAACATGGTAGAAGATTTGTAAACAATATTATACAATATGTACAACATATGTTAATCTTATAGCTAACACATGGTCTTTAGGGCAGACTAGAAATAGTCAAGCATAGATTATTGATAGTTAGTATATATAGATAGATATATTGTACTAAGAACTCTATCAAGTTCTCTTGTGTTAACCCTAATACAAGGTTTTTCTTATTGACCAACTGTTGTGGTAACCACTAGACCAGTGTCCAATAGCAGCACTAACAAGTAAATCTCAAGGGCAGATATCTAGTGGGAAGCATGAGTTGTGTAATTCACAAGAGAACTCAACAAAGAACTACAACAGTATTCTACCAACTATTTATATGAAGTCCTTATGGTCTGTGCTATGACTATGCATCTATTGTGCATCCTACCCTAAAGTCCATATGTTATCCATGAGTGCACCATGTGTACACCATGTGGTAGCAATGCTCTATCCTCATGTCCATTACTCATCCATCTCAAGGCCAGCATACCATATACATGTGTTCTGATGTCATCTTCTAGACTTTTCTCGATCCTTCTAGACCACTCTAGACCTTATGACGTAATGTCATGTGACTTCCAGGTCACATGCCTTCTCTTATTGTAGACTACTATCCTATCTATATCTTATCAAAGTCTGTCCACATTTTATCATATCATAACACCAACCCTAAGATCTTTGAGTTGTAACATGATTCATGGTTCTTTTTTGATATACAAAGACTCAATGGTATTGAGGTTATCATCTAAGAGGTCAAGAAATTGTTTTCCTTTAAAGTTGGATGCCTAGAAAGACATTTGCTAGTTTCTTATAATGTTGTTGCATTCTTCCTTCTTGCTGAAATTCTATGACTTTTTGCAAGGATATAAGGGAGTAATGTTGAATTCTTTTGTATCTTTATCAACTAGTGTATGAAGTGGCCACTTTTCATTACTTGGACAATCCCAAAATTTGATGGAGTTGTTGAAGTGTTTGTTGAAGTATGATCTGAGGTCTTTAGAGATAGTAATTGACTGTAATTGATAGAGATGAATATTGGAGTCAAATATCCTTTAAGCTGTGTGAATAGAATCAGTGATGATGATAATATATGAGATGTCAGAGATTTGAATAGCTTGACTAATCTCACATCTGATGACAGATAATTCTACTTCAGTTGTAGTGATATTGATAGCTTGATGGAGTGTTTTCTTAACAGGGTTGAAGTAAGAATGGATATAAGCAATAGAAGTGGCAATGTTGTTTTTGATACTAGCATCTGGGCAACAATAACTAAATTCATATTTGATGAAGCTTTAAAAACAATTCTATCAAGATTCCAAAGATATGAGCTTTTGCTTTCCTTGCTTGTACAGTTTGCTTAATGGAATGAAAAGTGATTGGAAAAAGAGTTAATTAGTCTTGATCTGGAGAAGAATTCATTGTTTAAAGAATTAAATAAGGAAAAAGTTTCATTAAGATGATTGTTTGTATCTACAATAGAGCTTTTGATTTTGAGGTATTGTTTGGAAGTCATATGTTCCAGAGAAAAATGATAAAGACATACATTGTCAGTGTGACTGTTTTCAAGGAGAGTTCTGATGACATAGTTAGATGAAAGAAAAGCTGTTCTGAGTTGTTGTCTTCCACTGAGTTTTTTAAGATGTAGATGGATCAGAATCAAGCCTGTGATAACTTCTATTCTTAGAGAGGGAGATGTGCAAAAGGCACCTAGAATCCATAAGATAGCCCATTATTGTGTTCTTATGAGCTTCTTGAGTGGGAATAATAAAAGCACTTTGTTGTAGTACCAAAGCAAAAAACCATAGAGAGCAATTAGTAGTATACATGTTCTATAGAGGAGATATTTTTGGTAAGGAGGGAGTCCTCACATAGAATTTCCAAGCATTTTTATGCATTTGACAGTTGATAGCACTTTGTTAGAATAAAACTTGATGTGCTGCCAAAAGGATAATTTTCTATCAAATATGAAACTGAGATAATGCTAGGTATTCTTGGGTTTGAGGATGGGACCTCTAGTTTGGCTAAGATCAAGAAAAGGTAGATTAAAGATACTGTGTGATCTAGAAAAATAGAAAACTTCAGATTTTCCATATTCAATAACAAGTCCAAGTTGTTTGAGCAAAGAAGAGATGATGTTATAAATATTTGTGTTTGTTTTTTCAAGATATTTTGAGAAATAAAAAGCCCATTGTCTATGAAAGAAAGGAATGAAATAGGAATTTTTACGTTTTTTGTTCTTTTTTTGAAGATATGAAAAATAGGTGAAAAATAAAGTACAAAGAGAATTGGAGAAAGTACAGAGCCTTGACCAACTCCTACATCTACATTGAAAAAAGTAAAAGTAAAATCATTTCACCTATATTGTGTTTTTCTACAAATTAAATAATTAGAAAAGAAACATGAAATTTTTTAATTGAAACCCACTTGCTTTAGAATTTTTGGAAGAAGCTGATGATTAAGAAAAGGAAAAAACTGTGCTACATCAAATGCTAGTGTGCTTGTTTAAGACCTCCTAGTAATTAGGGTGGATGAAATTGTTGGAGATTATATGGAATTGAATACATTTGCCAATAACTTTTTTGATGAGTTTCCCTAAAGTGTTTAGGAGAACAATAGGTCAGAACATTTTCAAAGAGTCATATAACACTTTATTGGGTCTCAGGATAATGATAGAGGATGACTCCTTGAAGTGAGCTGGTCAATATCCAAATTTAATACATATATTGGTGTTATTGATAAAGTTGTTGAAGTATTTCTTATTTTTAACAGCTGATTTCAGATATTTCCATGAAATATGATCTAGTCTAAAAGTGGATAAAGTGTTGTATTTTTTGATTGCACTTTTGAATTCTTTATTGGAAAAGGTCATCCAAGTAGTAGTTGGTTTGGAAATGATTTTGTTTAAGGTATTCAAATTCATGCAATAGTCTTGAGCTGAGTTAAACATTTAATGTAACACTTGCCAGAGATTATCTAATTTGATACAAGGTCTTCCATTGAATTGAAGAGCTTTGGTGGCCAGTAATTTATACTTCTTGACCTAGTTTATAAAGTTCCAAGGTCTATGGTTTTTTGAAGCAATCTCTTGGTTTTCTTGACAATACCTTTAAATGATTTCCAGTCTATTAATGGTTTGAAGGATCTGCATTTCCTGAGTTCATATTGATATTCTTTATTCTACTAATCCTTGAAATGTTTAGTAATGCTGATGTATTTTGAATGTTTATACCAGATTTTCTTTGATATTTTTGAGTATTCTTGGACAATACACTCTAAATTATCTTTGTTTGAAATGTTTGTTGTATTTATGTTTTCTATAGAGTTAACAAATTCTACAATGAAATATTTTTTTCTTTGCTGTTTTTTGATAATAGTATGATATTTATCTTGAATAAACTCTTCTACAATAAAGATGTTGATAATAAAAGGAGTATAGTCAAAAGAATATCAAAGCTCAGAGATAATGATATGGTTGTTGAGTTCAATAGAATTAGAGCACAGGAAACATAAGTTGATAACTGAATTTGAGTTGTTGTTATTATTATTGGAATATCAAGTTAGTACCTGGTGAATGTTAGAATCATGAACAATAGACTTCATTTTTATTTTTTCATCTTTATTTTCTTTTCATTTCTATTTAGGGTTAGAGTTTAGTGTGATATTATGGTTAATACTGTTACAAATTGGTCACACAATATGTCATGCAAGTCACACATCATACAATACTGTCACAGTCATATAGTTATGATAGAATACAGTAGAAGGTTCTGGAATAATGATGTCATGACAATGTGTTTAATGCATGTTGATCTTAAGGCTTATATATGGTCATTTACTAAAGTAGTAGAGCATAGACCATGAGTAATTAGTATATAAGGTAGACCATCTTGTACAAAGTTCTCTATTGAGTTCTCTTGTATTAATCCAATACAAGATTCATTCACTTGACTAACTCTAAGGTCTTGAGTTTGTAATAGTGAACAGATGAAGAAAGACTAAGATTGAAAGAATCTGCAATTTGAAGTAAAATGTTACTATGAACTGAATAAAAAGGGTAAGAATTATCCCAATTACTGTCTCTAATATTAAAATCTCCAGTTATAATCAAAACATTGGTAATTTTTGCTTCAGTATCCTTGAGATACTTTAAAGCAGATTGGTTATTATCTGAGTAAATGTTTATTATAAAGAAAATGTCACCATTGTTAAAAAATGAAAAGCAACAAATATCTCTGTGATTAAAAATATCTTTACATAATGAGAAATACAAATGAGAAAGACAAATGTTGATATATGAGATGACTCTTGGGTAATTATTGTTTTTGGATGAATGTCTCAAAAAAGTAATCCAATTAAAATAGTTTGGAGTATCTATTATCTTGTTTCCTTCCTTGCTGGTAGAACTTGAAATGGAACAAATGGCTGATCATGGCAAAGTTTAGTGTCAAGATGACAGAAAGTGGACTTATTTTCTTATTATTTTCTTTTATTATTTTCTTTCTCATTTTTATTTTTCTTTTGATTTATTTTTCACCTTTTCTATTTTTAGAACTCTGGGATTAGGGTTAGAAGTGATCAATCACATTAGTCACATTTGATGGTGTAGTCACAACATTGATCACGGGACTTGAGAGAAAGTTGTAGAAGGTTCTAGAACAAGTAACATTATACAACATGAATACTATATGTTGACCTCATGTACTACACATGGTTGTTTAGAATAGGGTGCACAGTAGTTAGCACGGACCATCGGTAGTAGTATATAAGGTAGACCAGTCTGTAAAGGGATCTCTATCGAGTTCTCTTGTATTTCTCTAATACAAGAGTTGTTCTTATATTCAACCCTAAGGATTAAGATCATAACATTAGAACTCAATTCCCATTTCCAAGACCACCTAACACCAGGCCCTCTCATCTTTTTCTCTTACTCCTTTTTCATCCTCGACCAAGAGGCAATACTGCTGCTTAGTCAAGAAGATACAGCCAGGCCCTAGGTTAAAGAGGAATACTAGTTAGGCAGGGAAAGCCTAGTCATTTGAGTACATTAAAGCCCACTGGTGCATTTCAGACATACTACCTTGTGTGGACATGTTTGTTACTTTTTCCTTTATTAACCTTATTGTTACAAACTTAAGACCTTAGAGTTGGTCAAAAGGATAAACCTTATATTGGGTTAACACAAGAGAACTCAATAGAGAACTCTGTACAGGATTGTCTACCTTATATACAAATACCTAATAGTCTGTGTGAGCTATTTCTAGCCTACCCTAAACAACCATGTGTTTCACATGTTGTATGACATCATCCTTCTAGAACCTTCTACGTCCTTTTATATATCATGTGACTTGTGACCGTGTCATCTGATGTGACCTGCTGTGTGACAGCGTGATCTTGTCACTCTAACCCTAACCCTGGTTTTAAAAATAGAATAAAGGAAAATAAATCAAAAAGAAAATAAAATAAGAAAGAAAAAATAAAAAATATTAAGTCTACTTCTTTCGTTCTTGACACTTATGCTATAGACCCCCTTGTGGTCTATCTATGCAGAGGAATAGTAGGCATTCTTAAAATCCTACTTAGAGTAGAATGGTCTTCTTAGACCAAAATTGTTTACATTTTTCTTAGGGCAGTAGTCAGTAAATGGTATAGGCAGGACAAGAAGAGGGCCTGCTACTACCTACTGAGAATTCTGTCATCATTCAAATATGAGTCAGAGAGTGAGACCAGCACAGGTTCTGCACTCCCTTTATACATTTCATCACCGCCCACACTACTACCACCATCATCGTCATCACCATCCCCTATCGACTCACCACCCCCTTACAACATCAACATGAGTCAAATAGATTTCTATGCAATCATTAGGCAGCAACAGGAGCAGTTGGCAGCCATGCAGGTACAAATCCAGGCCTTGCTAGCAGAAGGAGTGGGAGGAAGAGAAGCAATATCAAGGAAAGTGGGGAGAGGAGGAGGAGCTGAGGTAGCAAAACCTCAAATATTTGATGGAATGACATCAAAAGTGGCAGGATTTATATTAGTCTGCAAGTTGTATATCAGGATAAGGCTCAGGGAAGAACTAGTGGAAGGACAGATACAATGGATCCTGTCATATATACAGGGAGGAACAGCAGATGTGTGAAAAGAAAACATAATGGAGGAATTAGAAGCAGGGGAGTTAGAATATGAGACAGCGGAAGAATTTTTAACAAGTTTGAAGAAGGAATTCAGAGGAGGGAAAGAGGAGTTGGTAAAAGTGGTGGAATTGAGGAAATTGGAACAAGGGAGGAAAACTATGGAAGAATTTGTGCAAGAGTTCAAGAGAGTAGCAAGAGGGAGTGGATACAAGGGACGACCGTTGGTGGAGGAATTTAAAAGAGGAATGAACGAGGTGATTAGGAGAAAGTTAATGGAGGCTGAAAATCAACTGGGCTCCATTGAACAGTGGTACAGGAGAGCAACGGCACTAGATCAGAATTGGAGGGAGAGTAGAAGGGAAGAAGAAAGGTTAAGGGGCAAGAAGGAACATGGGGGAGGAGCTCTGAAACAGGAGCAAAAACAGATATTGCCACGACCATTAGTGTGGCAGAAGAGGCAAATGTCCCCTTAGCAGGTGACAGCAGGGCCTGCTCTAATGGAGGGAGTTGAGAGGACAAATGTGGTAGTGGTTAGAGGACAGGGACAGGGAATAGGGGCTCAAAGAAGGGACCCTTATGTGATGGAAGTAGATAGAGGAGGAATTGTTATGCTTGCAGGGGTTTTGGGCACATAGCCTGCTATTGTAGGAATTGGGGACAGAGAGGAAGAGC
>Ga0157366_1000456_pt1 | contig 18587 bp, 17 predicted proteins | sample AttbisABBM1_FD_113149 | JGI IMG/M metagenome (GOLD analysis project Ga0157366, IMG submission 113149) | Fungus gardens microbial communities from leaf cutter ant in Botucatu, State of São Paulo, Brazil - Atta bisphaerica ABBM1 | ecosystem: Host-associated > Fungi > Mycelium > Unclassified ...
CGCATTGAGGCCGGTTGCGACAGGCGTCCCTGCCTGTCTCACCTGAAACCGCCGTCCATGGCGGTTTCTCCTAATGCGCTATGCCTGCGTTCGGCGTCTTCAAGGGCGCCTTACACTGTGCTCATCTCCGACTTCTCTTCTCTGCCATAACCTCATAAAGGACGGGTTGCCCGGTAGCTGCCAGCACGGGGGTTGACCTTTGGTGCGCATCACCGGCTGCCGAGCAAGACAGCGTTGTCAGGGGCAACCGGCCAGGGAAGGCCGGTTGAGGCGAGACTAACAGGGACGTTTGTCGCAGCCGACCCGCCCGACAATGCAGACGCGGCGAGGGTATCCGCAAAGCGGACAGACGGTGTTAAGCGAAGGCGCGGGTGGAGGGGCCGCGCCTTCGGCCCCTCCAATTGCCGTTCATTGCAGTAACAGAGAAATTCGGGGTATTTACGGCAATTCATCCTACACGTCACGTAAAGAGGCTGGATAAAAAATGCCACTCAGGCTTAAGTGAGCGGCATCGCCGGGCTTTTTTTATCGCGCAGCGCGGTTCAGTGTTTCGCTCACGCGTTCGACGACGTGCTGGGTGGTGACGATGCCGCCGGACAGATAGACCTCGGCCGCCGGCAGGTAAACCACCTGGCCTTTTTTCACCGCCGTGGTTTTCTTCAGCGCGGTGCCGGTGAGGATTTTCTGCGGCGCCACCGCGTTCGGCCGCCCGGTCGCGGCGTCTCTGTCGATGACGAACAGCCAGTCCGGATTCAGCTTGGCCACCTGCTCAGGCGTCAGCTTGTTGCCGCGCACGTCTTTTTCATCGGACTGCAACGCGGACGCGAAGCCGAGGGCGTCATAGACGAAGCTGAAACGGCTCTTGGGGGCGTAAGCGCTGATCTTGCCGCCGGAGAACAGCAGCACCAGCCCGCGTCCGGCCTGGGCGGCCTGCGGTTTGACCGCCGCGATCTGCGCATCCAGCTTGTCGATCGCCGCCTGCGCCTGTTGCTGCTTATCGAACAGCTCGCCCAGCTGTAAGGTGCGCTGTTTCAGGCTGCCCAACTGATCCTGCTGATCGAGGGACATGTTCAGCGTCGGCGCCAGCGTGTTCAGTTCGTCATAGGCCTTGGACGCCCGGCCGGCGATCAGGATCAGATCCGGTTTGGCGGCGCGCAGCACGGCCATATCCGGTTGGAACAGGGTGCCGGCATTGAGGTATTTGTCGTCCTGATAGCGCTTCAGGCTATCCGGCAAGTTCTTGCGATTGCCGGGCAGCGCCAGCGGCTCGACGCCCAGCAGCTGCAGCGTTTCCAGCGAGGCGTAATCCAGCACCGCGATGCGCTGCGGGTGCTTCTTCACCTCGGTGCTGCCGTTCAAGTGCTGGACGTTGACGGTGGCCGGGGTAGCGGCTACCGGCGTATCGGTTTTGCTGTGGCAACCCGCCAGCGCCATCGCGGCCAGCAGGGCGATCATCAGGGGGGAGCGGCGTAATTTCATGGAGCTTCCTCACGGTGATGGAATGAAAAGGGCGCGCGGCGCGCGCCCTGGGGCATCAGAAGTTGTAGGTCATGCCGACGGTGTAACGGCGGCCGTCCAGCGTGGTGTTGTAGTGATCGTAATCCACGGTCTTGACGAGGATGTTGTAGACCCCGCCGGTCAGCTGCAGGTTTTTCGCCGCCTGGTAGCTCAGGCCCGCATCGACGAAGGTGTAGGACGGCGTGCTTTTGGCCATCGAGGTACGGCTCAGATACTCAGACGTTTTGCTGCGGAAATTAACGCGCGACCACAGGCTGAGGTCCTGCGTGGCGCGCCAATCCAGCACGGTGTTAACCATGTGCTTCGGCATCTGGTTGAGCGCCTTGCCCTGGAACTCGCCGCTCTTCTGCTCGGAAGAGGTGTAGGTGTAGTTGGTGTTCCACTTCCAGTCTTTGTTGATCTGCCAGCCGAAGGTGGCTTCTACGCCGCGCATATTGGCTTTGTCGACGTTGACGCGATCGCTGATAAAGTCGTAGACGTCATTGCCGATCTTACAGTCCGGCGTGTCTTCGCAGCGGCGCACTTCGGTGATCTTGTTCTTGAAGTCGGTGTTGAAGACGGTGACCCCGGCGTTGACGCCTTTCAGGCTATCCCACATCAGGCCGATCTCTTCGCTCAGGCTCTTCTCCGGCTGCAGATCCGGGTTGCCGACGATGATGCCTTTACGCACGCCGCCGCCGGTGACCTGGCCCCAGTTGGCGGAGGATTGGCGCAGATCCGGCGAACGGTAGCCAGCGGAAACGCCGCCTTTCAGCGTCCACTGCTCGGTCAGGTGCCAAACGCCGTACATGCGCGGCGACCAGTGGCTGCCGAAGTTCTGATCGCGGTCCATACGGATGCCGCTGGTCAGGCTAAAGTCATTGGTCAGCGCCCATTCGTCTTCGGCGAACAGCGCCCAGCTCCAGCGCGTCAGTTGATTGACGTCTTGCGCCGAGCTTAGCTGGTTGCCGCTGTCGCCCAGTTTCTCATAGCGGTATTGGCCGCCGAGGTTCAGCATGTGGGAACCCAGCTCGAACTGGTTCTGGGTGTTGAAGATGGTGTTGTACATCTTCATTTTGCGGCCCGGGTTGTTGGTCTCTTCCCGCTGAACGTAGCTGGTGGAGTTGCCGAAGTCGTAATAACCGTTGTGGGTCAGCGAGTAGTTGGTGCGGGTGTAGAGATCTTCGCTGCGGGAAGTTGGGGTGCATTTCCCTTTGCTGCAGCGCTCCGCCACCACCGATTTGCCCGGCGTGCTGTTGCGATCCTGCAGCGAGCGGCCGATTTCGAAGTCGAATTCGTTTTTCTCGTCCGGGGTCAGGGTGAACACCGCCGTGCCGCTGCGCATGCGCTGTTCGTTGTAACCGTTGACGATTTTATCTTCCGCGCGGCGTTAGAGCAGGCCGTTGACCCGCAGGCCGAGCAGGCCTTCAACCAGCGGGCCGGACGCGTAGGCGTTGGTCTGGAACAGGTCGCCGGAATCGCGGTTTTCCTGAAGGGTGGCGTCGCCGTGCAGCGAGCCTTTCCACTCGGTGCGGGAGGTCTTGCGGGTGATGACGTTGATCACGCCGCCCATGGCGTCGGAACCGTACAGCGAAGACATCGGCCCGCGCACCACTTCGATGCGCTCAATGGCTTCCAGCGGTGGCAGCCAGCCTTGTTCAATGCCGGCATTGTCGCTGTTCGGGCGGGTACCGCGGGTGTCGACGCGCTTGCCGTCCACCAGGATCAGGGTGTACTTGGAAGACATGCCGCGGATGCTGATGTCGCTTTTGCTGCCGCCGTCGGTGACCACCACGCCCGGCACGTCTTTCAGCGCGTCGGTGATGTCGCGGTAAGCCTTGTCTTCGATTTGCTGGCGCGGGATCACTGAGATGGAGGCGGCGGAGTCCTGAATTTTTTGCTGGAAGCCGGAGGCGGTGACGACCATGGTGTCCTGGGTGTCGTCCTGCGGCGCGGCCAGTGCGGCGGTGGCGCTGAGTGAGGCAATCACCAAAGCGGCGAGCTTGCTGTAACGTGGCGTTTCCATGAGGTGAACCTTTCCTGGATTGAAGTGAAAGTAATTAACCAATTGAATTTATAATGAAATTATTCATTTCTCGCTGAGAAATACTTCGCTTCGTCAGCGTTGCGTGAGGGTATTGTAAGGATTTTTTACTGAATGTAAACGCTAATGATAATTCATATCATTTGTATGCTTGTTCTGCTGGCGGGGACGGGTAACCGGATGAATTAAAGGGAAAAGCGGCGCAGCGGGCGTGCGCCGGGGAGGATCAGCGTTTCTGGATGTAGGTGATGGCCAGCGCCAGCGCCAGCACCAGGCCTTTGATAATGTCCATGGCGTAGTAGGGCACCGACAGCATCACCAGGCCGTTTTGCAGCACGCCGAGGATCACCGCGCCGATCAGGGTGCCGAGCGCATTGGGTTTGCCGGAGCCCGCCAGCGAGAAGCCGATGTAGGCCGCCGCCACCGCATCCATCAGATAGCCGCCGCCGGCGTTGACCTGCGAAGAGCCGATACGTGACGCCAGCAGAATGCCGCCAAGCGCCGCCAGCCAAGAAGAAATGACGTAAGCGGCAACCCTGTAACGCACGGTGCGAATACCCGACAGGCGCGCCGCCTCGGGGTTGCCGCCGATGGCGTACATCCGGCGGCCGTGCTTGGTCAACGACAGAAACAGCTGCACCGCCACGGTGACCGCCAGCATGATCAGCACGATCACCGGCACCTGGCCGAGGGCGGAAAACACCTCCGGGATCAGGCCTTCCGCCATGTCGCCATTCGGCAGCACCATGTTTTGGGTGATGGAACCGCCGTAGCTGTAGGTCATCGCCACGCCCTGGATCACGAACAGGCTGGCCAGCGTCGCCAGCATATCGGGAATTCTGAACACCACGATCAGCAGGGCGTTGAACAGGCCAACCAGCGTGCACAACAACAGCGTTACCACGATGGCGCCGGTGGTGCCGAACCCGTGCCAGACGAACAGTGAAATCACCAGCGCGTTGGCCAGCGAGGCGGTCGAGCCGACCGACAGATCGAAACCGCCGACCGACAGCGAGATGGAGACGCCGATGGCGATCACCGTCACAATGGCGATCGAACGCACGATATTGATGATGTTATTGGCATCGAGAAAGTTGTCCGACGCCAGGCCAAACAGGGCGATCAGCGCCGCCACGGTCAGCAGCATGCCCCACTTGTAGAGGAAATCAAACAGCTGTTGGCGCCAGGGCAGCGCAGGCCGCAAGGCAAATTCTTTACTCACGCAGGGGTTCCTCCGGTGGAATAGAGCAATAAGGTTTCTTCGTCGATGTCGGCGGCGTTCAATTCCGCCACGATGCGGCCGTCCCACAGCACGCAGATGCGATCGCACAGGCCAATCAGCTCGGCGAACTCGCCGGAGGCGTAAATCACGCCTTTGCCGGCGCGCGCCAGGCCGTCGATCAGGCTGAACAGCTCCTGTTTGGCCTTGATGTCCACGCCCTTGGTCGGCTCATCGAAGATCAGCACCTCGGCGTCGCCGCGCAGCCATTTGCCGATCGCCACTTTTTGTTGATTGCCGCCGGACAGGCGTGCCAGCCGCTGTTGAGGGCCGGAGGCGCGAATGTTCAGACGCTGCATGATCTCGCGCGCCCAGCGGAGCTCTTGCCGCCGGCTGAACAGGCTCCAGCGCGAGAAGCTGTCGTCGGCGCTGACGCTCAGGTTCATCGGGATCGCCTCATCGATGAAAATGCCTTCTTTGCGGCGTTCTTCGGGCACCAGCGCCAATCCCTGTTCGACCGACAGGTGCGGCGCACGTGGCGCCCAGGGCTGCCCGCGCAGTTCGCCGCGCTCGAGCTGCACGGCGCCGGCGCCGAACAATGCCTTGCACAGTTCGGTTTTGCCCGCCCCGGCCAGCCCGGCGATGCCGAGAATTTCCCCCTCATGCAGCCGCAGCGCAACGTCGCGCAGCTTATGGCGATCGTGCAAGCCCTGCACCTGCAGCAGCGTTCGCTCAGGGTGCGGCGGGCGCGGCGACGGGAAAATGTCGTCCAGCCGATGGCCGAGCATCTTCTCGACGATCTGTTCGCCGCTCAGTCCGCGCATGGCGTCTTCGCTGACGCGCCGGCCGTCGCGCAGCACCGTCAGCCGATCGCAAATGTCGCTCAGTTCGTGAATGCGGTGGGAAATAAACACGATGCCGATGCCTTCGGATTGCAGGCGGCGCACCACGTTGAACAAGCGCTCGCTCTCGGCGCGATCGAGCGGCGCGGTCGGCTCGTCGAGCACCAGAAAACGGCAGTGGTGCGACAGCGCGCGCGCCAGCAGCACCTGCTGTTTTTCCGCCAGCGTGCAGTCCGCCAGACGTCTGCGCGGGTTGAGCGGCAGCGCCCATTGCTGCAGCAACTGGGCGGCGCGACGGTGCAGCTCCGCCCAGTTCAGCCAATGGCCCGGCTCGTTCAGCCAGTCAAGCATGATGTTTTCCGCCACCGACAGCGTGGGGATCAGCGCGACGTCGACCTCTTGCTGCACCACGTGAATACCATGGCGGCGCGCCTGCAGCGGGGAATGAATCGCCACCGCCTGGCCATCGATCAGGATCTCACCGTGATAATGATCGTGGGCGCCGGAGAGGATCGCCATCAGCGTCGACTTGCCCGCGCCGTTGGCGCCGACCAGCGCATGGATTGATCCGCCCTGCAGCGTGAAGTCCACGTCCTGCAGCGCGTTGAAGCCGGCGAAGGCGATCGAGATATTGCGCATCTCGAGGCGTGAAGGCGTTGCGGTTGACATAGGGTAGTAAGGCCGTTTAGATGTTTAGATGGCTGTCTTGCTCTGTTGTAACACAGATTGCGCCGTTGGCAACCAACAAAATGGCATAACGGTGATGAAAAACGCGTGGGTGGGCAGGGGCGCAACCCGCGTCAGGCTGCGCCGGTGTGAGAAGCGGTCAGAAGGTGGTAGGGGTGTGTGCGCTGACGATGCGGCAAATGCGCGCCGACGTATTGCTGAAGCTGTGCGGAATGCCGGTGTTGATGGCGTAACTCTGACCGGCGGTCAGGCAGTAGCTCTGGCCGTTGATGGTCAGCACGATCTCGCCCTCCAGCAGGGTGCCGATCTCTTCGCCCTGGTGCTTGATCTTTTCGCCGGTGGTGGTGCCGGGCTGGTAGGTTTCCAGCATCATCGCCAGGTTGCGCGTCGGGCTGCCGTTGTGCACCAGCTTCATCGACACCCCCTGGCTGCCGATCTCAATCAGATCTTCGGCGTCGATCACCACGCGCGGTTCGTCGACGGCCTCCGGTTCGGCAAAGAATTCAGACAGCGACAGGCCATACACCTTCAGCAGCTTTTGCAGCGTGCTGATGGCCGGGCTGACCTTGTCCTGTTCGATGGTGCTGATCGCACTGTGGGTTAACCCGGACAGTTCGGCGACCCGGCGCTGCGACAAACCCAATTGCTGACGGATCTGTGACAGGCGTTTGCCCGGTGCCAAGCTGGCTTCGCTCATAGCGGTACTTCCTTCTGGTAGGGGCGACAGGCAGACATGAATATCGTTATCGGGCGCCTGTCTGGGCGATAACGATGCTGCATGATATCGATAGTTAGGGCAGGTTTGGAAAATATATTGCCCATGTTCACTCTCGGTGCGTTGGACGAAATAGTTGACGTAAAAATGGCAGCAAGGCCTTTTCGGTCAATATTTTATCAATTTAGCAGCCAGTGGTGAATAATCAAACAGGATTGTAACATTTGCAAACCCATTCTGTTAATACTATGTTTCATGTTGTGGATGTTATTTTGAGCGCCCGGCAGCGGCGCGACCTGGCGAGAAATCCAATCATGTGTTGAATCGAACGGCGGACGGGCGCTAACGCGCCTTAAGAGCATAATGGCGGGTGACGTATGCAAACCAATAGCGCAGCAGTTGAACATTTTGCACAGCATCATGAAGAGAGGCGAAGTAGCGCGTTCCAAAATGAGGTTGCTCATTATTTGGAACGCCATCCCGCCACGCAGTATGTCGATATCCTTCTCACCGATCTCAATGGTTCCTTCCGCGGCAAGCGCATACCCGTCTCAGGGTTGAAAAAACTGGAAAAAGGCAGCTACTTCCCCGCATCGGTGTTCGCCATGGACATCCTCGGCAACGTGGTGGAGGAGACCGGTCTTGGGCAGGAGCTCGGCGAGCCGGATCGCATTTGCCTGCCGGTGCCCGGCTCGCTGACGCCGTCGGCCGCCGATCCGGAGCATATCGGCCAGGTGTTGCTGACCATGCTGGATGAAGATGGCACTCCCTTTGACGTTGAACCCCGTAATGTGCTGAACCGCGTGTGGCAGGCGCTGCGACAGCGCGGCTTGTTCCCGGTGGCAGCGGTAGAGCTGGAGTTTTATCTCATCGATCGACAGCGCGACGCGGAAGGCGATTTGCAGCCGCCGTGTGCGCCCGGCACTCAGGAGCGCAACACCCAAAGCCAGGTGTACTCCGTCGATAACCTGAACCATTTCGCCGAGGTGCTGAACGATATCGACGCGCTGGCGAAGCTGCAGGGGCTGCCGGCGGACGGCGCGGTAGCGGAGGCGTCGCCGGGGCAGTTCGAGGTCAACCTGCGCCATTCCGACGACATCTTGCTGGCCTGCGACCACGCGCTGGCGCTGAAGCGGCTGGTGCGGCTGGTGGCCGAGAACCATGGCATGCATGCCACCTTTATGGCCAAACCCTATGAGGATTACGCCGGCAGCGGCATGCACGTGCATGTCAGCATGCAGGACGGGGCGGGCAACAACCTGTTCGCCGACGGCGAAGGCGAGGATTCACCGTTGCTGAAACAGGCGCTGGCCGGGATGATCACCCTGATGCCGGCGTCGATGGCGCTGCTGGCGCCGAACGTCAACGCCTTCCGGCGCTTCCAGCCGGGGATGTATGTGCCGATCCAGGCCGCCTGGGGCCACAACAATCGCACCGTGGCGCTGCGCATTCCCTGCGGCGAACCGGAGAATCATCGGGTGGAGTACCGCGTGGCCGGCGCCGACGCCAATCCCTATCTGGTGATGGCGGCGATCCTGGCCGGCATGCTGTACGGGTTGGACAACGCGCTGCCGTTGCCTGAGCCGGTGACCGGCAACGGGCTGGAGCAGGAGGGGCTGCCGCTGCCGATCCGCCAGAGCGATGCGCTGTACGAGTTTGAACATCAACACGCGTTGACCCACTATCTGGGCGAGCGTTTCACCCAGGTTTATCACGCCTGCAAGACGGACGAACTGCTGCAGTTTGAACGGCGGGTGACGGAAACCGAGATCGACTGGATGTTGAAAAATGCCTGAATGGGCGTATAAAGTAAGAAGTATGTGCGGGCGACCGGCCTGCCGGTAGCGGATTAATTCGCCTGTCGGGCTGGTTTTCCGTTCGTTCGACAAAAAGAATTTGTATTTGAGGGCTTCCGGATCTTGTCATCCGGAGGCATTCTGGTGCAAAATATCTCAAATGCAGATAGCCGACGTTTTAACGCGTCGGTTATTTTTTTTGCATTTAGTTTTACCAACGTAGCGTTTCATACACCAAGCGAGGCCGGACACCGATCCGGATAGATAAATAGTTTCGTGCACGATCAAACAAAACTTTATGGTCGTGACTCATGAGGATTAGAAAGATGGGGCAATTTTTCACTTTAGCGCCGGTGCCCGCCGGTTTCCGCTGTGGCCGCAGCGACTATGGAGCAGCCGAGGTTACCTCGACCCGTTATCCAGCTTACAATCCCCTTCTTTTAGAATTAAGTCGCTCGTTGCGAAGTTTCCCCGCAACCTTAAGTCTTGGCGTGTCCGCCATCCGCAAGGCTCAAGGTAAGGGGGGGCTGAACAATGTCCGATAATACCCTCAACGCCGCTCCGGCTCAGCGCACCCAGCTGCGCAAAACCCTGACTTTGGTTCCGGTAGTGATGATGGGCCTGGCTTATCTGCAGCCAATGACCATCTTCGATACCTTCGGCATCGTATCCGGCCTGACCGATGGTCACGTCGCGACCGCGTACGCCTTCGCTCTGCTGGCGATCCTGTTTACCGCCCTGAGCTACGGCAAGCTGGTGAAGAAGTTCCCTTCCGCCGGTTCTGCCTACACTTACGCCCAGAAAGCCATCAGCCCGCACGTCGGCTTTATGGTGGGCTGGTCATCGCTGCTGGACTACCTGTTCATGCCGATGATCAACATCTTGCTGGCCAAGATTTACCTGGAAGCGATCTTCCCGGGCGTCCCGTCCTGGATCTTCGTGGCGGTGCTGGTCGGCTTGATGACGATTTTCAACCTGCGCGGCATCAAGCTGGTGGCTAACCTGAACTCCATCATCGTGGTGGTGCAGGTGGCGATCATGATTGTGTTCCTCGGCCTGGTGATCAACGGCATTTACCACGGCGAAGGTGCCGGTACGTTGGTCAGCAGCCGCCCGTTCTGGTCCGATAACGCTCACGTGGTGCCGATGATTACCGGCGCGACCATTCTGTGCTTCTCGTTCCTGGGCTTCGACGGCATCAGCTCGCTGTCCGAAGAAACCAAAGACGCAGAGAAAGTGATCCCGAAAGCCATCTTCCTGACGGCGCTGATCGGCGGCATCATCTTTATCGTGGTGTCTTACTTCGTGCAGCTGTATTTCCCGGACATCTCGCGCTTCAAGGATCCTGACGCGTCGCAGCCTGAAATCATGCTGTACGTGGCGGGCAAGTTCTTCCAGTCGGTGATCCTGGTGTTCTCCTGCGTGACGGTATTGGCGTCAGGCATGGCGGCGCACGCGGGCGTTTCGCGTCTGATGTACGTGATGGGCCGCGACGGCGTGTTCCCGACTCGCTTCTTCGGCTATGTGCATCCGAAGTGGCGTACCCCGGCGCTGAACGTGCTGCTGGTTGGCGCCATCGCGCTGTCCGCGGTGTCGTTTGATCTGGTGACCGCGACCGCGTTGATCAACTTCGGTGCGCTGGTGGCCTTCACCTTCGTCAACCTGTCGGTGATCTCGCAGTTCTATATTCGCGACAAGATGAACCGTACCGTGAAGGACACGTTCAACTACCTGATCTTGCCGGTGATGGGCGCACTGACCGTCGGCGCGCTGTGGATCAACCTGGAAGCCAGCTCGATGACGCTGGGCCTGGTCTGGGCGGCCATCGGTCTGATCTACCTGGCCTTCGTCACCCGCAGCTTCCGTCTGCCGGTGCCGCAAGCGAGCGAAGACGCCGCCTAAGCGCGAGCCGTCTCCTCAGCCACAAAAAAGGCCGCTTTTGCGGCCTTTTCCTTTTCTGCTTGCCGGGTTTTATCCCACCAACTCTTTGCCGTAATCGAACAGCGCTTTCAGCAGGGCGGTTTTCTCTTTGTCGCCTTCGTGCAGGTTATACAGCGATTCGAGCTGCAGCAGGTAGCTTTGCACGCGCTCCGCGCTCAGCGCTTCCTGGCGGTGTTGCAGCCAGCGACGCTGCTCGGCGTCGTCCAGCGTATTCGGGTAATTGCGCGCACGGAAGCGGAACAGCAGCTCTTTCATGCGGCCGTCGCTGAAGGCCAGATCCAGCGCCGGCAGGTTCTGCGGCTTGGTCTGCTGGATAATCCTCATCGCCGCCTTGTCGGCGTCGCTGAAGAAACCATCGTACAAGCGGGCGTCGACGTCGTCGGCGCCTTTGAACGGCTCGGCTTCGGCGAACAGCGCCACCACTTTCTCGCGCACTTCCGGATGCTGTTTCAGCAGCTGCAGATTTTGCAGACACGCCTGACGATCGATGCCCAGTCGCTCGGCGTTCTCCGGCAGCAAGGTTTTGGCCGGCGCCAGCACCGGACATTTGTTGATGTGCACCAGCTTGATCGGCACCGGCGCCTGATCCGGCGCCAGATCGTCGCGGCGGGTGTACAGCCGTTCACGCAACTGCTCGGCGCTTAGCGTCAGCAGCGGCGTCATGTCGCCGGCGAGATCGCACATGATCACCGCGTTTTTGTTGTCCGGGTGCCAGGCCAACGGCGACACCCAACTGGTGTTGCCGCGCGCCGCGCCGAACATGCCGGAGACGTGCACCAGCGGCGTCATGTCGGCGACGTCGATCAGGGCGTTCAGCTTGTGCTTGTTGCGGTGCTGCAGCAGGAAATCGAACAGCCGCGGCTGCGCCTGCTTGACCAGCTTGGCCATGGCGATGGTGGCGTAAACGTCCGACATCGCGTCGTGCGCCTGCGTGTGTTCGACGCCGTTGGCGCGCGTGAGGTGTTCGAGGCGGAAGCTGGGGAAACCGTCTTCGTTTTCCGGCCAGACGATGCCGTCCGGGCGCAGGGCGTAGCAAGCGCGCATCACATCCAGCAGATCCCAACGCGAGTTGCCGTTTTGCCAGCTGTAGGCATAGGGGTCGTAGAAGTTGCGATAGAAGATATTGCGGCTCACTTCGTCATCGAAGCGGATGTTGTTGTAACCGAGAATGCAGGTGCCGGCCACGCTGAAGGCCTGATGGATCTGGCGGGTGAACTCGGCTTCATTAACGCCTTTGGCACGCGCCACCTGCGGCGTGATGCCGGTGATCATCACCGCCTCGGGTTCCGGCAGGTAGTCGTCGGCCGGGGCGCAGTAGATGACCAGCGGCTCTTCGATAATGTTGAAATCCATATCGGTGCGCACGCCGGCGAACTGCGCCGGGCGGTCCAGCGACGGGCTCTTGCCGAAGGTCTCATAGTCGTGAATGTAAAATGTGGCCGTTGCCTTGCTGCTCAAAATCGCGTCTCTTCAGTGGCGGATACAATATGCCCCTATTGTAACGGCGTGGGGAGCGATGCCAAGCGGCGGTTAGCGAAATGCGCGCAATTACGCACGGCGATAGAAATCCAGCCGCTGGTGAAAGTAGGGGAGCAGGTGGTCGGGGATCTGTCGTTCTGTTTCCGCCTGGGTCGAGGCGATGCCGTAGCGCTCGTTGTAGATCACGCTGATGGCCAGCAAATCGGTTTCTATTTTCTCGCGTTGCGCCTGCGGTAAGCTATCCAGCTTTCGAACCATCGTTATCTCCCTGTTAACCTTAGGGTATAATAGGATCGTTAGCAGGTCTTGTCCCTACCCATTCCGAGGGGAGGTGGACGCCTGAGCGCTTTGCTGCGAGCAGGGGGGCAGACTGTGGCGGGCGGCGAACTCGCTCTGCGCCTGGTGCGCATTGAGGCGAGCTGCCCGATTATACAGCGAACAGGCACCGCTTATCACTGCCCCCCAAAACAGGGTGCACAGCAGCAAAACCCCCAACCAGATTTTTTGGTTATAGGTCATAAGTCCTCCACGGACGAGAAGAGAAATAACATTGACCGTCAAATTAAATCAGGCACTACATCAATGGTATTTAAACGGCGGAGATTAATCATAGAATCTACGCGGTTCTTTTGTTACTAAACTCAGGATGGATGTTTCAAAAGATTCCTTAAGATAATATTAAGAAAAGTGTTTAAGGGCGCCTTAATTCTATTTAATATTTGTTTAAATATCCGCAGATACAATCATCCACATTCAATGCCAATGTGGGTGACAATGATGAAAACGCTACTGTTAACCGGCGCTACCGGCTTTCTCGGCGGTGCAGTTCTCGAAAAATTATTGATTGAAAATCAGTCTATTAATTATCTTTTGCTGGTGCGCGCCGATGATGCGCAGCAAGGGCTGGCCCGTATTCGCGCGAATATGGAAAAGTTTAATATCGATGCAAACCTGCTGTCTAAAATTACGATGGAAAATATATTGTTGGGCGATCTTTCCGAGCCGGCCGACTTTTTAACTGACGCTCGTATTAACAATGTTACGCACGTTATTAACTGCGCGGCCGTTGCTTCATTTGGTAATAACCCGCTCATTTGGAAGGTAAACGTAGAAGGCACTCTGGCCTTTGCCGAAAGAATGGCGCAGGTGCCGGGATTAAAACGTTTCCTGCACGTCGGCACCGCCATGTCCTGTTCGCCGGAGCCGGGTTCGCTGGTGGCGGAGAGCGGCGAGTTTGAGGAAGACGCCGAGCACCTGGTGGAATATACGCGTTCCAAATCCACCATCGAACAGCTGATGCGCCAACGCTGCCCGCAAATGCCGCTGACCATCGCTCGTCCGTCGATCGTGGTGGGGCACACCCGTCTGGGCTGCCAGCCTTCCAGCAGCATTTTCTGGGTGTTTGGCATGGCGCTGATGCTGCGCAAGTTCATGTGCTCGCTGCAGGACAATATCGACGTGATCCCGGCGGACTACTGCGCGGATGCGCTGGTGATGCTGATGAACAGCGAAACGCTGGAGAACGACGTGTATCACATCTCCGCCGGCGTGGAGAGCAGCGTCAGCTTTGCCGAAATTGACAACGCCATGGCGGCGGCCCTGGAAAAAGCGCCGGTGGGCGATGAGTATGCGCAGGTGACCTATGACGCGCTGGTGAAAATGCGCCGCCAGCTGAAAGACATTTTCGGCCCGTGCAACGAGCGGCTGATGCTGAAGGCGATGCGCCTGTACGGATCGTTCGCCATGCTCAACGTGCGTTTCAGCAACGAGAAGATCCTCAAGCTGGGCATGCCGAAACCGCCGCGTTTCACCGACTACATCGCCGGCTGCGTTCAGTCGACGCGCGGGCTGTCTATCCAGCAGCAGATGGTGGTGGACTTCAAATAACCGCCGGGCGCAACGGGCGCCCGAGGTTGTCGTCCGTTACCAGGACGAAGACGACCAGAAGACGCGGCCGAGCACCACCAGTTGCTCCTTGCGCTGCTGATAGCTGAGATGCTCGTCCTGGTACTCTTCCCGGTTGAGGGAGCGGATGACGACGCCGCCGTCCGGCTGCTCGATCAGCACCTTCACCCGCAGCAAATTGCCGTGGCGGATGGCGTAGGTCTTGCCCTCGCGGATGCGCGTGTCGTCGGTGTTGATGCCGACCACGTCGCCGTCCTGCAGGCGCGGTTCCATGCTGGAGCCGGAGATGCGGATAATGCGCGCGGCGTTGACCGCCACCCCCATCTTGTGCAGATAGTAACGGCGAAAGATCAGCGAAAACTCCTCGCGATCGACGATTTCGTAACAGCCGTCGCCGGCGGAAAAATCGATATCCAGCAGCGGGATCTCCACAAACTCTTCCTTGTCCTGTTCGGTATCTTCCCATACCACCGGTTTCAAACGGGCGGGCTGGAAGTCCGACTCCGCCGCCACGTTGTCAAACGGGCGCACCAGCTGCTTTTCATGAAACACGTCGAACCAGCCCTTGGGCAAATTCAGCTTGGCCTCGATCCGCCTGGCCAGATTGTCGCCAAGATTGCGGGAGGATTTCTCTCCGATGATTTGGCTCAGCGTCGGCGCGGAAGACTCAACCAGCGTGGCGAATTCATTCTGGTTGACGCCTTGCCGGGCGTAGCGGGCCATCAATTCGCGCAGATTGTTGCGCCTGATTTCTTTAGTTTCCATTGTTCGATGATCGCACTCTTTAGCAAAAAGGTAAATAACGGTTTTGCTAAAAAACGCTTGCGCATGATTTAGCAATTAGCTAAAACAAAAGGGTGGGCCAAAGGTTCACCTGTGCGGAGCGGCCTGTCATGATGAGGGACCGCTCAGTGAAATCAAACGAGAGAGGGACTTTACGATGTACAAGATTGATTACAATAGCTACCGATCGGTCGCCAGCTTCGGTCACCGCGTGCGCTTTCTGGTGCTGCACTATACGGCGCAAAACTTCGCCGACTCGGTGACGTCGTTGACCGGAAAATCGGTCAGCGCGCACTACCTGGTGCCGGATCCGACCGAGGCCACCTATCAGGCGGCCGGCTTCAGCGGCGTGCGCATCTTCAACCTGGTGGACGAGAACGAGCGCGCCTGGCATGCCGGCACCAGCCAGTGGGGCACCCGCAGCAATATCAACGACACCTCGATCGGCATCGAGATCGTCAACCTGGCGAGCGGCGACGGTGAAAACATCACCTTCCCGCCGTTCAATCCGCAGCAGATCGAGGCGGTCACCCAGCTGGCGCAGAACATCCTGCAGCGTTATCCGGATATCTCGCCGGTGAACGTGGTGGCGCACTCCGACATTGCGCCGGGCCGCAAGAGCGATCCGGGCCCGCAGTTCCCGTGGCAGCAGCTGTATCAGGCCGGCGTCGGCGCCTGGTATGACGAAGCGACCAAGCAGCAGCGCCAGCAGGAATACTGCAGCCAGGGCCTGCCGGCGCAGGCCGATCTGCTGAAACTGTTCGCCCAATACGGCTACGACACCTCGGCGGCGAACACCGCAGAAGGCTATCGCCAGCTGGTGCGCGCGTTCCAGCTGCATTTCCGTCAGCAGAAGTATGACGGCGTGATGGATGTCGAAACCGCCGCCGTTCTGCGCGCGCTGGTCGACAAGTACGCCGCCTGAGCCTGACGGCGAATGGGGGACGCCTCATTCGCCTTTTCCTCGCCGGGCTTCCTCCGCTAAAATAGCGGCCTGGCTGATGTTTATCGGAGGCATTGTGCGCCTCGATCGAAAAATCTCTTCCCTTGAACTGCTGACCTATCGCCACTATCGCGTCGTTCACGGCGTGCGCATCGGGCTGGCGTTTATCTTGACCTTTCTGCTGATCCGCCTGCTGGCGGTGCCCGAAGGCACCTGGCCGCTGATCACCCTGGTGGTGGTGATGGGGCCGATCTCGTTTTGGGGCAACGTGCTGCAGCGGGCGCTGCAACGCATAGCCGGCACGGTGTTCGGCGCCGCGTCCGGCCTGATCGCCCTGTATCTGGAACTCTATTCGCTGCCGCTGATGCTGGTCTGGTGCGGCGTGGTGATGTTCGTCTGCGGTTACCTGACGCTCGGCAAGCGGCCGTATATGGCGCTGCTGGTGGGGATCACGCTGGCGGTGGTGTGCGGCGCGGGCGCCGGTGACATGCACACCGCGCTGTGGCGCAGCGGCGACGTGATCTTCGGCTCGTTGCTGGCGTTGCTGTTCACCAGCATCTACCCGCAGCGCGCCTACATTCTGTGGCGCATGCAAATGGCGGACTGCCTGCAAACCGCCGCCCGAATTTACGGCGCCTACTTTTCGCCGAACGTCATTGAGCGGCCGCGGCTGGAGCCGCAGCTCAAGGATCTGTTGAATCAGGTGGTGAAGCTGCGCAGCCTGATCGTGCCCGCCAGCAAGGAAACCCGCATCCCCAAAGCGGTGTTCGAGGCGGTGCAAACCCTCAGCCGCAATCTGGTGTGCACGCTGGAACTGATGGCCGACGCCTACTGGGCCTCGCGTGAAACGCACTTCATCATGCTGAACGCCCGCACGCTGCGCAGCACCCAACTGCTGACGCTGAGCTCGCTGGAATCGCTGGCGCTGCTGATGCGCGAAGGGCCGCAGGCGCAGCGGCAGGCGGCGGCGGGGCAGCTGGCGGAGATCGCCGGCGAGCTGAAAACGCTGATGCAGGAGGTCAGCCTCGGCCAGCACGGCGAAGCGCCGATTTACGGCTATGTCTGGCTCAGCATGGAGCTGGCGCAGCAGCTGGAAGAGTTGGGGGATCTGCTCCTGGTCTGCACCGCCGCCGGGCGTGAATAAGGGGTCAGATCATGAAGGCGGCGCTTTGGGTTTTGGCCGCCGGGGCAAAGTGGGTAAGATAAGGCAATCACTGTTGTGCCGGACCGCCACTAACCTGTATCTTGGTGCCATGTGGCCGTAAGCAAATGAATCTGTGTATTACTAAAGCAAGGGTATAAAGATGGATAATGCAAATAAGCCGAGTTTCCAGGACGTGCTGGAGTTTGTGCGTATGTTCCGCCGCAAAAACAAACTGCAACGCGAGATCGTCGACAACGAAAAGAAAATTCGTGATAACCAGAAGCGCGTGCTGCTGCTCGACAACCTGAGTGAGTACATCAAGCCCGGCATGAGCATCGAAGACATTCAAGGCATCATCGCCAACATGCGCAGCGACTACGAAGATCGCGTTGATGACTACATCATCAAAAATGCCGATCTGTCCAAAGAACGCCGCGAGCTGTCCAAAAAGCTGAAGGCGATGGGCGAAGTGAAGTAACCCGTTTTAGCGGGCCGGGCGCGATGCCTGGCCCGTATTCCTGTCAATCATCTTCTTCCCGCCGTTTCGATCATCTCTCGATCTTCATCGATCCCGTAAATGGGATCGCGATCCGCATTTGTAGCATTTTTAGCCGTAATGTTAACGAACTGTGATTTTGCTCAAATAATTATTTTTGCAGCTTTGGTTATATGTCGCTCTATGTTCACGTTGTCATTTTGGGTTTTCCTGGGTGTTTGATGATTAATCAATTGAAATTTATCACTTTATAACGGTTGTTGTTTTTTGTTGGATAAAAATGACAACGTCAACATTTAGAGTTTTCAAGCGTTTAACGAGTGTATTGGAGGAAGAGATGAGCCAGTTGCCGGAAAAAATGCGTGCGGTCGTTTGCCACGGCCCGCAGGACTACCGTTTCGAACAGGTGCCCACACCGCTGCCGAAGGCGCGTGAGCTGGTGATCAAGGTGGAAGGCTGCGGCATCTGCGCCGGCGACTGCAAGTGCAAGAACGGCGCGCAGATGTTTTGGGGGGAGAACCCGTGGGTTAAACCGCCGGTGGTGCCGGGCCACGAGTTCTACGGCCGCATTGCCGCGCTGGGCGAGGGCGCGGAAGGCAAATACCGGCTCGGCGAGCGGGTGATCGCCGAGCAGATCGTGCCGTGCTGGGAGTGCCGCTACTGCAAATCCGGCAGTTACTGGATGTGTGAGACGCATAACATTTACGGCTTCCAGAAAGACGTGGCGGAGGGCGGCATGGCGGAGTACATGCGCTTTTCCGAGAACGCCATCGTGCACAAGATCCCGGAAAGCCTGAGCCATGAAGACGCGGTATTGATCGAACCGATGGCCTGCGCTATCCACACCGTGGCGCGCGGCGACATCCAACTGGACGACGTGGTGGTGCTGGCCGGCGCCGGGCCGCTCGGGCTGTGCATGGTGCAGGTGGCGCGCCTGAAGACGCCGAAGAAACTGATCGTGATCGACGCCATCGATGAGCGGCTGGCGCTGGCGAAGGAATTCGGCGCTGACGTGGTGATCAACCCGCTGAAGGAAGACGCCGACCAGATCGTCAAATCGCTGACCGGCGGCTACGGCTGCGACGTTTACATTGAG
>Ga0157366_1000457_pt1 | contig 18575 bp, 11 predicted proteins | sample AttbisABBM1_FD_113149 | JGI IMG/M metagenome (GOLD analysis project Ga0157366, IMG submission 113149) | Fungus gardens microbial communities from leaf cutter ant in Botucatu, State of São Paulo, Brazil - Atta bisphaerica ABBM1 | ecosystem: Host-associated > Fungi > Mycelium > Unclassified ...
GATAGATAATAGCTTCTATCAGGTATAAGTTTTGATTATGTGATAGAAACAGCTTGTATAAAAACTATTACTCTTTTGTATATATACCTTTGTGTCTGAGGATTAAACCTCAGACTTAACAATATTAATTATTCTTGTTGATACTATTTATCACCTATCATCACTATCTTTTTATACTAAACCTCTGAACTACTATTAAGTTATCCAAGTTTAAGTATCACAATCAGTGAAGAGCTTATTTTGTGATAAAGCTGAAGCCATTGCTAGTTTAATTCCTATCTATTTACATTTCTAGAAACTTGGCAGTAAATATCAAATCAGAACCTCAACTTTACTGTCAAATTGTTATGATTAATATCTTATATTTCACAGATGGTTATCATGTGGATAACATGTGTTGGAGTTGTTTTATAACTTTAACTCATTTATACTATATCTTATTGTATGATCAGTCAGTACCTCATATAGTAGTAGAGGTCTTCTTATATTTTTCTCATGTTATTCTCACTTCTTAATATATTGTATTCTCATAGTCTTTATGTATATATAGCTATAGATACTCTCTTATATTTTTACACTTTACCAATTAATTATTCTTCTCTTTTCTACTCAAGTCTTGTCTAAGTTACAATCTGAGCCAAGCTTAAGATCATAACATTTGGTAAAATATCACTAGGCTCATCTTACAAAAGAAAAGTACATAGTGGTTAGGCCACTGGAACATTATATAGGTTTAGACTATTAGAAAGATAACCAATACTTGTAGTATAGTTCATGGACAGCAGAATAAATCAACATTGAGGAAACAAAATGGAAGCATTATCAGAGCAATTGAGATCATTAAAAATCACTGAAAAAAATGTTTCAGACAAAACAACAGAAATAAAAACAATGAACAAGATGTCAACAGTACTAGTATTAGCAGTAAATAATAAGTAGACAGTTATACTTAAGAGCATGGTTTCAAATCTAGAATGGTTCAATGGAGACAAGATGAAATTTGAAGACTAGTAGAGGGAGATATGATTGTTTCTTAAGAGTAACAAAGTCATGACAACAGATGATGGGATTACAGCTATCTTAGCCCACCTTAGAAGAGATATTGCAAGCATCTATATCTAGAAGAAATTAAACCAAATAAAAGATAATATATCCAGAATTGGAAAGAGTTTGTCAGGAAAATCAAGATAATATTTAACAACAAGAGAAAAGTAGTAGATGTTAAATGGAAGATAGAAACATTCAAATAGGATAAGAAGTATATTGCTAATTTCATGATTAAGTTTAAAGCATTAACCATAAAGGCTGAAACAAACAATATACACATAATATTCTTATTAGAGAAGAATGTCAAGATAAACATTATCAAGACAATACTAGAGTATCCACTGATGGTAGTACCAGAGATACTCAGAAAGTACAAAGTGGTGATCATATCAGTTGGTCAAAGATATAAGTCTACAAAAAGTTAACACAACTACAAAATAGGTATAGAAACAATATATGAAAAAAGAAATATACTTATAAATATTGGGAAGGCTAAGGATAATTTCAATAAAGATGAAAGACCAAGATATTTTAATTGCAATATATATAGACACATAGTGAAAGGATACAAGAAGCCAAAGATAGAGCAAGATACAAGGAAATGTTATAAGTGCAACAAAGTGGAACACATTGTAAAAGATTGTAAATCTGAATAGAAGATAAAGAATTGAAGTGTTCAGGAGGAATCAAATGAAGAAAATGACAACAAGTAGAAAGATTTTGTTGGAGGTTTGGAGTAAGCACAATACAACAAACCTCTGTATATACAAATTCTCAAAATTGATATGTTATTCTAAATCAAAGGAACAATAAGGAGAGGAAATTAAATGTGCAAACAAACATCAAGATATCAAACAGAAAGAAATTATAGTTACAAGCTCTAGTAAATTCAGGATACATTTATATAAAGATTGACAAGTAACTAGTGAAAGAGAAAAAGATCAAGATGAAACCAATGAACAAGTTATCTAAGGTTTTCAATGTAAATAAAACTAAGAATGGAGAAGTCATAAGATTTGCACTACTAAAAGGTCAAGATTAATAGACATAAGAAACAAATTGACATAGTAGTAATGGATTTAATGACATAGACATGTTTTTAGGATATGATTGGTTAGTTAAATACACTCCAGAAATAAATTGGAATGTATGAAATATATGGTTAACAAGATGCAACATCAGTATTATAGTATGCTTGAACATTAACATTTTTCTTTTTCTTGATTTAAGATTTAAGATTTTTATTTTCTTTGAAAATAAAGAGGCATATAACTATAGTTATATGACATGTCACATGATATAACATTATAGGCCTAAACTCTAAGAGAAAGGTCTAAAAGAATAATATCAAGATACATATTAACAATATAATTACCTTATAGTATATATATAGTATACTTATGGACAATGCATAGACATTAGGGCAAGGTTATTTATCACTAGCATGGATTATATATATTGTATAAATAGTGTAGAAATATATTGGAAACTCTTTGTCAAGTTTTTTTTGTAATTCCTATAAGATATTTTGCCTATAAGTTTACTTAGTGTATTATTGGTCATTCTTAAACTAGTGGTTGCCACAATAATCAGAATATATCTATATCATTCATAAACCAAAGAATACAGCCAATAGATAACTAGGATAAAAGACAACAGAAAATAAAAAAGAAACTGGACCCAATGAATCCAGAGAACCTTTTAAAATATATTTAACTATTTACCTATCTACTTAATAAGAAGAAATTTGAGAAACTACTAGAAAGACAAGAATGGAGCTTACCAGTGTCAAAAGGTCATGATTTGATCTTAGTGGTATGTGATAGGTTTTTGAAAATGTCCCACTTTGTGGCGACGACAGAAAAAACAACAGCGGAAGGATTAGTGAAGTTGTTTAGAGATAACATGTGGAAGTTACATGGGTTACCAGAGAGTGTGATATTGGATAGAGGGCCACAGTTTGCAGCAGGGTTGACAAAAGAGTTGAACAAAATGTTGGGGATAGAAACAAAGTTGTCTACAGCATATCACCCATAGACAGACGGACAAACGGAGAGGACAAATTAGGAGCTGGAACAGTACTTAAGGATGTACATAAATTATAGGCAGAACAATTAGTCAGAATGGTTGGCAACAGCAGAATTTGCTTTCAACAATAAGATACACACAGTGACAAAGTCATCACCATTCCAAGTTAACTATGGAAGAGAATCAAGGATGGGCTTTGATATTAGGAAAAAAGGGAAGAATGAAAAGGCAGAAGAGTTTGTGAGGGAAATGAAGGAGAGACATGAAGAAGCAAGGACAGTATCGGTGAAATTGCAGGAGGAAATGAAGAGACAGGTGGATAGAAGTAGAAAAGAGGCAGAGGAGTATAGGGTAGGTGACAAGGTACTGATTAGTACGAAAGATTTTTTGATGGAGTTAATGAAGAGAGTGATGAAGAAGTTAACAGAGAAGTTTATAGGACCATATGTGGTCAAAAAGATTATGTTGGAAAATACAGTAGAGTTGGAATTACCGGCATCGTTAAGGATATACCCTGTAGTTAATGTGAGAAGGATAGTGAAGTATAGGGAACAGGTAGAGAGACAAAAGAAGATTCCACCACCTCCTATTGAGGTAGCTGGTAAGAAGGAATATGAAGTAGAAGAGATTTTGGATAGACAAGAGAGGAGAGGAAAGACGAAGTATTTAGTGAAATGAAAAGGGTATACAGTAAAAGAAAATATGTGGGAGGGAGTAAAGAATGCAATGGAGAAGGTAGAAGAGTTTGAGAAAGGAAGATTTAAAGAAGAAATACAGAGAATAAGAATAAAGAAAGAGAAAGAGATAAAGTTGAATCTGGAAGCTGAAGAGTTCAAAAGAGGAGAGTTGCCAGGAAAATATATGGCGAAGTTGTTATATGGGTGGGATGATAAGAAATTTGATGAAGAATATTTGAAAAAATTAGAGAGGAATTGGAATAGATAGAAGAATGATAAGAAGGAGGAAGAGAAGGAATATATGAAGAAGTTAGAAGAGAATTTGAAATGGAATAAGAGGAATAAGCAGATGAGTAAGAGAATTTGGGGGGATGAGAAAGAAGTTTCTCTGGAAGCAGAACCCTAAGAAGGGGATACTGTTATGGGACGCTTGAATACTAACAATTTTATTTTTCTTTTCTTTTATTTTTCTTTTAGACAATGAAGAGGCACATGACACTGCAGTTACATGACAGGTCACATGATGTGACATCATAAGCCTAGAATATGGTAGAAAAATCTGGAAGATGATATCAGGGCACATGTATACAACATGGTGGCCTTGAGTAGAAAATGAGGCAGATATGAGGTTGTAGCATGGACAATAGGGCAGGCTTAATTATTGGTAGCATGGACCAAGCATGTTTTGTATATATAGGACTTTAATTTAGCAGAGACTCCTTGTCAAGTTCTCTTGTGAACTTTCCACTTGATATCCAACTTAAGAGATTTACCGCTTGTGTGATCATTTGTCTTTGTGATAAGTGGTTGCTACAACAATTATTGGAAGAAATTAGAAGAAATCAAATAAGAAAACAGGATGTTTAAAAGAAATTGGAGAAAGACAATAGACAAGCATAGGAAGATAACAAAATAGTTTATGTTGAAGGAAGGATTCATGTTCCAAATAACAAAAAGATATAAAAGCAAGTCTTATAGGAAAATCATGATCTAGCAAACATAAGACATTTAGAATAGCAAAAAATGCTTGAGTTAATCAAAAAGAACTATTTAACACATGAGGAAAGTGGGAGAACTTTATCTATAGAAGACACCAAACAGACTATGGCAAGAGATTAGTATCAACATTATTGGACCACTACCAAAATCAAACAGACAAAGAATAATAGTGGCTATAGTGGATCAGTTCACCAAGATAATTAGGCTTAAGGCAATAATAATAACAATATTATCAGAGGATATTGCTAAAATCTATAGGGACAAAATTTAGAAGTTACATAGAGTACCACAAAAGATTCTCAGTGATAGAGGACCTTAGTTTGCTTCAAATTCATGAAAGACTTAACAAAAGTATTAAGAATCAAAAGAATATTATCTATGGCATACCATCCTCAAATAGACAGCTAAACAGAATGAATTAATTAGAAAGTAGAAGCTTTTCTATAGCATTATGTAAACTACTAGCAAAACAATTAGATGGAATAATTATTTGCAGTGGAATTCTAATATAACAATAAGAAACATGTAGCTATAGATCATATGCTATTTGAACTAAACTTTGGAAGATATATATAAAAAGGAAACCTAAATATCAAAATAGAATTACCAAAGTTAAAAGAATTCCTAGAAGAACTACAGAAAAGTTAGAAAAAAGTAAGATTGATGAAAATAGCAAAAGAAGCCATAAAGAAGCAATTCAATAAAAAAACAAAATCTATAAGATTTGAAGATAAGAGACAATATATAGTTGGAAGCCAAAAATATCCAATTGAATCAACCCTCAAAGAAACTGGACCAGAAGAGATATGGACCTTTTAGGATTTCAAAGGATACTGGTTAAGGAATATTTCAGCTAGAATTACCAAAAGAATGGGCAATTCACAATGTGTTCAATGAAGACCTACTGACATGATGCAGAGAGCTATATTTCAAAGAACAATACATGGATTCAGCTCCACTACTAGATATTATTAATAAATAAAAAGAATATAAAGTAGAAGAAATCAGAAATCATAGAAAACAAAGATACAGCACATAATTTTTGGTATAATGGAAGAAATATAGTGTTTCTTTTTATCTATTTCTATCTGTGCATATTCATATTTGGTTCAACAGGGACTTTTGTGTTTTGTTTATTTAATGAATACAACTAGTGGATACCTGAAATGGAGTTATTATATGCTAAAGAGATAATAGGAGATTATTGAACAAGAATTTTAGGTCAAAATCTATAAAAGAGAAAGGTAAAACCAAAACCTCAAATCAATATATCAAGTTTTACCAATATTGAGAAATTAATTCTAATAGCTTAATAATTCTTCACTGCCTCAACTTCCCCAAACTTCTATATTACTCATAAAACCAACAACATGGACCTCATATTAAACTGAGAAAAGAAAAATTGAATGAAGAAGTATTACTATATTATTCAAGGATGTCAGGCACAGTTCACACCAGGGTGGAAGTCCACAGAATGGACTTGGAGATGAGCAGACTTGTGGAACAACCTTGGCTTCAGCTTATGTGCTGCACCATCTGTCTGCTGTATGGTCGCAACTTCAGATAGTAGAAAGAAGTCTGAGATGGAAGTGAGTGCTGATTTGGTATATCACTGTTGAATACTGGGGATCAAGTTCAATAAGAAATTATCTTTGTCAATTATCAGACTAGCAAATTACAGTGTAACTACTAGTCTTATATACAAATGGATATTATAAGAGATGCTCAGAGTTTCAGTGGTAAAGCCCCTATTATCCCAAGTAGAGGTTTCAGTGTTGAGACACTAACAGAGGTAACTTTGTTATGGAAGACTGAGTCAAATAGGAGTATTTCTGCCATGGAAGACAGAATACCCAGATGGTTGCAGCACTGCCATAAGACGTGTTGTGAGAAAGGTGGCTGCTGTGGAAGGCAGGCTTGCATAATTAAGAGACAATATCACCACAGAGATGTAATTTCCAGACAGGTGGACTTGCATATGACAAAGGATTAGAAAGGATGGTAGATATACAACTACAAGTTCAAAACCTGGTTAAGCTGGCAACTATAGCAAATATCAAATTGATCAATATTAAAACCAACTTATTATAGTTCAGTGAAATATATAAGAAACCAATTAGAGGAGATGTATACAGTATAGTAAATAAACTACAAATGGTAATTCATAGAGATATAAAGAGACAGATATATCATATTCAGAAATTGTTAGCTGATGAGTTGAATAGATGCAAAAGGAAAGAGAATGTACAAGTTGATGAACATATATAAGAAATATAAGAAGCATATTGAGATATAAACAAAGAACTTATTCAACCAACAAATTTGAACAAAAGAAAACAGCAAAAAGGTATTATCTAAGATGAAGAAGTGTTTTTATACAAACCCTATGATATAACTTCACAATAAGAATAACCAAAGATATCCAAACCTATATTCATACAAGAAGAAGTAGACAACTTGAAAAAGATGCTACAAACATTACAATCACTAGTCAAAATGATGCCATTTTATCCACCACCACATTATAAATCTCTTTGAAAATATGAAGAAGAAAATAAATAATACTAGAAAGAAATTACTATAGAGTTTATTAAACAAAAACATAATGCTAATACAAGCAGATAAGGATTTTCTATTGAAATGTTCACAGGAAGACTGCTACATAAACTCTTTTTCATTATATTAACCATATGAGGAGAAATTGTTATAGGACCTACCAAGAAATTAGTTACTTCATATGTAGTTGGAGATTTAGCATTATTGGACTAGTTCATGAGGATATTAATGCTAAAACAGAGATATTGTTATAATCAATATCTCATATTCCACAGGTAGTTATTGTGTAAACAACATATGTTGGAGTTGTTTCATAACTCTGACTCATTTATACTGCATCTTATCTTTTCCTCATTGTATAATTAGTTAGTGTCTCATATAGTAGTAGAGATTTCCTTATGTTTTTCTTATCCTTATGTTTTACCAATTGATCATTCTTCTCTTCTCTACTCAAGTCTTGCCTAAGTTGCAACCTAAGCCAAGCTTAAGATCATAACATGAATTATGCAATTAATATTCTATAAAAATCAAGAGTTTTATTATGGATGCTAACAATTATCTCAATGGAATTTTTTCCTCCTTTAATTGTGAATTCACTCCTAGCTTCAGATTAATTGATAATTTTTCTAGTCATTTTTCTTTTCATCAAACAAACTGCAAAGATAAAAAAAGCAAAGCTACTCATCTTTGTAAACTTGACAATATTCTCTCAAATACATCATTGGATTCCAAATCTATTATTGTAGTTTCTGATACTAGTGTTAGAAATAACATTGCTATATCCATCTCATATATTTATTCTTATTCTAACAATGTTAAGAAGATAATCTATCATGTTATTAATATAACTTCAACTGAAGCTGAATTATTTACTATCAGATATAGGATTAACTAAGCTATTCAAATTCTAGAAGCTACTTATAACATTATTACTAACACTATTCATTTGGTATAATATATCTTTGATTTCATAGTTCATTTCTACCAACTACAATCAATCATCATAGTAAAGAATCTTAGAATATTCTTTAATAAACACTTAATAAATTTCATTGAATTCTGGGACTGTTTAAGTAATGTTAAATGGTTCCATCATACATCAGTTGACAAAGACATAAAGAAATTCAATTTATTTTTGATATTTCCTTACAAAGAGTTATGGGACTTCAATAAGAAATAAGAATACAATAACATCATTAAAAACTGGCAAATGAAATTTTAAGCTTCAAATCTCAAGGATAATTATTTCCTTAATATTCTAGATAACAAACTTCACACAATTGAACCCCCATATATAAATCACACTTCTATAAGAGAATATTACTTAAGATTTTTTCTAAAAGAAAACTTTAGTTGTCTATACAGAGCATATCTAATCAAAATAAGATAATATATTCTCTATGAATGTAGGAGATATAATAAGTATTGAAATCTTTCAAGATCTACATTAAATTATTCACTAGCCTTTCTTAAATTCAATCTGGGTATCTTCTCTTTTTATGAAGGTATTACTTAGTAAAGTAGTTTCTTCTACTTGTTTTCTAATTAGTTATTTTTTTTCTTTTATTTTTCTCTTTTTTTCTCTTTCTTTTTGTTTTTTTATTAGTTATTATGTAAGTAGTTATAATATAGCTACTATAGTCTGTCATCATACTCTATGTAATAAATTGTTAATTTTTAAAAAAACTACTGAGAATCATAAAATTATAGCACAGCTACTTGTAGAAATTTTAATACAAGAAGTCTTGAAAACCTAATGACTATTGCTAAAAACATATAGATATCTCCAAAATACCCATAATCTAAATTCCAGAAAAAGCTTATAGTGGTATTGCAAAGATGTAATTCTAAGAAGAAAATAATATAATTCTTGACCTATATATTACAACTATATGTACCTTATACTTAATAATATATTAATATTTCTAACATAAAGAGTTTTAATATCATAACATAAGGTAGTTTCCAAGATTTATAGGTATGTGCAGATGTAAATAGAAGTAAAAGAAAATATATTATATCTAGTATACTAACAGTACACTATCCACTAATATGATCTAATTTTGATATTACATTCTTTATTTATATCCTACACAGCATTTTCATACCTCATTTCCTAAATTCCTTTTATTAGAATAGTATCTATTTATATATTCTAGTATCTACAGTTCTTATACAAGTAACTTACTATGAATAGTGGTAGTTGACTAATAAGATTGAGATGAAAAGAATCTTCTCATATCATAGCACCTATATATGATCAACAATGAATATTAAGTATTGAACAACATACAAGTTTGCATATTAGAATGCTTTTAACAGCCTTTGTTTTTGTCATTGATCTGTTTTTCCACTATCATATCTATGTTCTCTGGTGCTAATAGCTTTATAATCAGTAGTAGTAACTTAAATATACAGTCAACAACTAATATCAACCAATATTGCTGTTCTGGTGAGTGATGTCATTTTTAACATTAGTGGAATATTGATTTAGTGTTCAGATATCAATATTATCCTGATATCTTCAGTCTTAGAGCAGCATTTGACTTACTAGAGTATTATAATCATTGTTGCTTCCCTGGTACTCAAGAATAGTATATTGCCAACATTACAAATTAGGTTACTAAATCTGTTAACATGCCCTTATCAATGTACTAGATGAGAGGACCAGCTAGAGTTGTGAAATCAGCTATTGTTCAAACATGTGCTAAGAAACTGAAGAAAACTAGACATCTTGGTACTGCATTCTTCTTTACTGTCAACAAACATGATAATTCATTACTCTTGTTCACTATCATTTCTTATCAACTTGCCATCTCACTTTCTGATTATTGTACTGCTGTTGATGGCAATATCTTAAAGGATAAGACATTTATTAAGAAGAAAATATCATCTCAGTTTGAATCCCTCATTATTGAGCTACTACAGAAGCTAGAGAAGCAGGGGAAGAGAGTATAACCAAAAGCAATTTTCATTGATAGACTGGATAAATATGTAGATAAAGATACACAAGTAGAAATTATCAAGATGATTGTATCCTCTATTAGGGATGGATCTATACTATTTCATTAGGCTATTTTCAGCTGTGCTGAACCTCATATTATTTCTATATTCAAGTAGAACAGTGTCACTTCCATTACTCATTCTATCAAACTTACTATCTTATATGACATAGATGGTGAAATTGAGATATATTTCTGGGATGAATTCAAAAGCATTCTCAAAAACTGAGATTATACATATTTGTTATTGTTATGGCCAGCCAATAACAATATTCAAACTCTTATTAATATAGCAAATAGCTTGTTTGCTCATTCTTTTGCTATTCTATATTATGTTACTTATCTATATGACTGTCAATTTCATAAAAGATTTTTATTTGTCCTGAATGGTTTATCTCAACTAGACAACCATGTATCTACATCACTCTTTTCCCAACTTGATACACTTTATATCTATATCATAACTCAGATTCCAGATATACTCCTGTCTGTATAGCTCTTTCTTTATTGTGTTATGGCTGGTAATATTAACATATCTTATTATATTGCCACTATTTGCAATAATCTTTGGCTCTCCAAATCTGTATTTAGAGATATTAGCCATTATCTACATGTTATGATTATCTATGAGACATCTTTTAATCCTTTCAGTTTAATTGACCTTTGCATAGATTTCACATAGTTATTTTTTGATCAAGGTTAATGGTTCTATCCAGAAACCTCATTCTTTTATTATATTTATAAATTATTGTGTTTTTACCATAAATTGTTTTATGATTTTCTCTGTGATCTTGCTTGCTCAGGTCTCTTTTATATCATTACTCTAGATATTTATTGTAATTTATACCTACCTATAAACTTGTTATTTCAAAGCTTGTATTAAGTACTAACATTGTTAGCTTATCTAATTCACTCTCTTGGCCACAAGGAACTGAGTTCATTGACTGATATCTCAAGTTTTCATTCTTTTATAACCTCTCAATATTTCTATCTCATAATAATTGGGAATTTTATCTTAATTTATTAGAGATATTTCTTTAAATACTTTATAACAGCTAACAAAACTAGATTACTACAAGGCTCTAATAGAATATCTGTCATATACCAAGTCTACCTATTTGGAAGATATATCTCTGTGATAATACTGCTCTCTTAACATCTATAACACAAGCTCATCTTCTATGATGGTCATTATTTTTGCAATACATTTTTGTAATAGTAATCCAACAATCTGGATATCCAGTTTTCCATAACAAGAATACTTCTATCCAACTCAGTCTTAGTCTTCCTACCTTACTCCTATCAGTATCTCACTACTAAAACCTCTACTTGGAGTGATAAGAGCTATACCACTAAACTCTGAGTATTTCTATATTTTCTACTTATATATAAGACTAGTAATTATACTGTAATTTGCTAGTCTGATAATTAATGAAGATAAATTCTTATTAAACTTGATCTCTAGTGTTTAATAGCAATACACTAAATTAACACTTATTTCCTTTTTATTTTTATTTTTATTTAATTTATTTTTGAGAACTAAGATTAGGGGTTAGTATGACATCATATATCATATGTCACACAATGCTGTCATAAGTCACATAGTCACACAATCATATAATACAATAAAAGATGGTAAAAAGCTTTGAAAGAAATAATATTATAACAAGATATTATATATATGTTAACCCTAAGGTAAATATATGGTTATTTAGAATACACTAAAGTAGTAGAGTATAGACCATTAGTCTTAGGTATATAAGATAGATGATTCTGTACAGAGTTCTCTATTAAGTTCTTTTATGTTAACCTAATATAAGGTTTATCTTATTAACCAATTTTAAGGTTTCTAAGTTAATATAGTTGGTATTTTTTACATATTTCTCAATCATTTGGAGATTGAGAGATCAGATGACCTTGTTAGTAATAATAGTAATGCCTGCCTAGTCTATACATATGAAGTTAGCTATGACTTCTGATTTAATATTCTTTAATATTCTGTTGAGGTTAGTAATATGTGTGCTAGAAAATTCTATAAATTTAGCTTTATTTTCATTACTCATGAAAATGATAACTTGTTTTCTGGAGAGATCCTTTGTCATTATGTTCAATTTGGGCTTAGGCTTCCTAATACTATTAATTATTTTGTGGATGTTGTCAATTTTATTCATCTGTAGTTTAGAAAAAGTCTTCTTAATCTTCAGAGTTTTGCTAATCTTTGGCAATAAAGCTTGCATATATGATTTTCCAATGTTCTTTTTTTCAGTCAGTTTGATACTTTTCTTGAAAAATTTGGAAATTTTCTTAATCTCTTTAGGAGTTTTTATGGGGGATTAGAGATAGTAACTTTGCAAAACTTGCTAGTTTATCAGTTGTCTTATTACCTTTGGTAGTCTTTCTGGTTTTCTGAATTTTTGGAGTAAATTTGGATGTGACTTACTATCTAAATGCCCTGTCATTCTTGTTAGTAACAAGTACATCCCAACCTGATTTATATATTGCAGAAATAAAGTTCTAGACCACTTCACCCATGCCATTGAGATCCAGTATATCATTTGTCTTAATATAATCAATACCCTTGTTCTTAATATAGTTAGTCATACAATATAGGAACTTTTTGATATTCTTAGAGTTAGATGTTTGAGAAAACCATATAACAAAATCAGATGAAAATTACTATCCCAGAAGTCTTGCTCAGTTGTTTAATTAATATTATATAGTAATTAAATATCAAAAACCTTTTATGAAAGACATGTATTAGTGTTAATATTAGCAATACCCTCATCTTGTGGTTCAGGTATGTTGTTGAGGGCCAGTGCCTTATTTCAAATATATTGTCCTCCCTCCTGAGAGCTATTTTCAGTTGTCTTTCTGACTAAATTACCTATCTACTCTTTGTTTGATGCACATAATAGTTGAGAACTATTGATTGTCTTCTAAACATCTTCATCCAAGAGATCATTCTGCATTTTTATTCTCTTGTAGTATGGAGACAATGATGCAATTGAGTTGGTTGAAGACTTTCTTAAACTAATTTTACTAGAAGAAGTAGACTTTCCTCTAATAATATCACTATCAACATTCATGTCCATATTAGATGGAAGTTGAGCTATTTGAAAAGATTGTAGAGTAAAAGCTGAAGTGGAAAACAATATATTCACTAATTTTCTTATAAGCATTACCATACAAGATGGTGGTAAGAGAAAAAGAAATAATGGCTAAATCCTAATTCTAAATTTGAAAAATAAAAATAAAAATAAAAATGAGAAAAATGAGAATAAATAAAGTCTACTATCTTCAACTCTGATATTGGCCTCAACTTGTATGTTGTGCCTACTACTTGTTATATAGTTGTAATTTTGGAGTATCAAAAAGTAGTGAGAAGAGAATTCTTAATCAGAAGATAAAGGGTTGTTTTGAGTTGATCTTAGTTAGGACAGTAAGAAAATGAGTTGGATCTTAGTCATCTTAGTTGATTTCTAGACTAGAGACTACAGAATATTTACTTGGTCTTATATACTAAGTCTGTAGTTAAAACTGTAGCTAAGGCAATAGTAGTATAGAGAATAACTAAGAAGACATATAAAATAACTGAGAGTCTAGGTAACAAGTTACCAGAAGATAAAACATGAGGAACTGATTTATATGTAAATGATTATAGATATGGAAGTATATCTAGGTATATTAAAGTCTTATTTGGAAGTTAGAAAGTAAAAGTCTCAGAAGTTTCAGAAGTTGGTGTTGTAGCAACCACTCGTCACTCAAGGACAAATGATCTTACAATGAGCAAAGCTCTCCAGTGGGCTATCAAGTAACGAATGGGGGAATTACAAGAGAACTCGACAAGGAGCCCTCGCTGCATTGCTCCTCTATTTATATAAGTTACATGTGGTCTGTGCTACAACAATATGTTTACCTCATGTCCATTCACCATGCTTCTACCTCATGTCCTATTACTCATCCACATATGTTTTCCTTAAGGCTACTATGCTTTCTACATGTGCCCTGACGTCATACCTTTAATCTCCACTGTACATATGCACACCATGTGTACACCATGAGGAACCCATGTCCCTTGACGTCACTCCTAACCCTATCTCCATCTCTAGACTCCTCCCAATCCTTCTAGACCCTAAGTCCTTCCAGACTGCTCTAGACTACTCTAGCTTATATCACATGACTTCCAGGTCACGTGCTCTCTATCTGTTGTAGACTAATAAAATACTATCTTATCTATGTCCGGCTAACCCTAACCCTAGCCAAAGTCTGTCCACACTCTTGTTCTATAACAGTTGGTCTATAACAATTAGCTATTATACCACTTTTCAAGCTTTTTGCTGAAAAAACTAAGATATTATCTAAAAGTTCTCTTTTTATTTCTCAAATATGGGTTATTGTTAGAGGTGATTCATACTTGTTAAAAGAATTCACAAATGTAGTACAGAAGATAAATATTACAACTTAAACTCAAGTAATAAAGTAAAAGGAAAATCTTGTATTGGTTAATACAAGAGAACTTAGTAGAGTTCCTAGTTTACTCTATATATAGTCTGTATACACTTTATACCTAACTTGTTATGATTCAATACTCAAAGGGTTAAGCAAAGAACTAACTCTTGTATTGAGTGACACAAGAGAACTCGATAAAGTTCCTAATACAAAGTAGTCTACCTTATATACTATCCCTCATGGTCCGTGCTAGCTACTGTGCACCCTACCCTAAACAACCATGAGTATAACATGAGGCCAGCATGTGTTGTCCATGCTGTATGACATCACTTTGTTCCAGAACCTTCTACTTCTTTCTCCCAAGTCTCATGATCAGTCTTGTGACTATGCCATCAATTTGTGACTGATGTGACAGCGTGACTGATAAACCCTAACCTGAGTTGTCCTAAAAATGGAAAAAGTAAAGTAAAAGAAAAATAAAATAAAGCGAAACAAGAAAATAAAATAAAGTCTACCATCAACGATCTTGACATAACTTACTCTAAATATTACAAGTCATGTAAATTTGAGTCATCATATTATATAATGTATAATATTACCCTCTTTATGTGTCATATAATATTGTGACAGACTTGTGATAGTCATGTATGACATTACATTGTTTCTCTTTACTAAGTCCAAAATAAGAAAAGAATTAAAATAGAAAAATAAGAGAGACTTAAATATCAGAAGAGAAATAAAAAAGAAACAAGTCTACTGTCTTCAAATCTGACAATGGATTGATTTCTGAACTTAATGAAAAATTGAAATAGAAGTAGTTTGGAAGTAGAATGCTATGTAGATAACAACCTTGACTTTAACTATAATGTTATACCTAGCCTAACTTTGTTACATAGTTGTCAAAGCTGAAAACAGTAGACTCTAATTATTTTCATTTTCCTTTTTCATTTCTATTTATTTTCCTTTATTCTATATTTAGAACTAGGATTAGGGTTAAAGTGACAAGATCACACATCAGTCACATTACATAACATGGTCACAAGTCACAAGATGCATAGAAGAAGATAGAAGGTTCTAGAAGGATGATATCATACAATGTGTACAATACATGTATACACATGGCTGTTTAGGGTAGGGTAGAAATAGCTAGCATGGACCATAAGTCCTAGGTATATAAGATAGACAATCTTGTATATAGCTCTCTATTGAGTTCTCTTATGTTAACCCAATACAAGGTTCTATTCATTGACCCACCCTAAGGTCTTTAAGTCATAATAATAGTCATGATTTAGAAAGAGAAGGTACAGATGTTAGCTTAAGGATGAGTGTGGCACTTAATCTAAGTTGATTATCAGACTAAGAAATTGTACATAGTACATAGTTCTTAAAATACAGGAAGAAGCATTCTAATAATAAGATACTACACATACTCTGGATTTGTTGGGTACTGCAGGTTGTCAATCAAAACTTCATGGAATTTGTTGTAGAATAGAAAGGCTCTTGTCTATAGAGTAATGGGTGATTGGAATGGAGTACAATCTGTTCTAGAAGAGAACAAGTGAGTACAGATGAGATTAGTGTTATCTGGGACAGATGACAGATGCAGTTAGGTTAGTATGTAACAGTTATACAAAGTATTAAAAAATAAGAACAGATTAACAAATTTCTTGATAAACATCTAAAGATTAGATGAATTAGATCTTTAAAAACTCTTTATACTACTCTTTTCTTTTTTATAGAAACCTACTACTATTAATTCAAGGACTGATTAATAAATTCAAAGGAACAAAATACTTCACAAAACTTGATATTTAATGAGAATATTGGAAAGAGATGAGTCTAATGATTTTTTAACCTTCTCAAAAATATCAAAAGAACACAAAACTATTGTAAAAGGGATACTAAATATTAATGTGAAATTCAACATTTCCTGGGATTTTGTAACTTTTATTAATGATTCATTAAGAAATTTGCAAAGATTACTAAACCATTGATGAAGTTGATAGGAAAAAAAGTGGAAGCAGATAGAAGAAAAAAGTATTTGCAAAGATAAAAAAGATGATGTCTTCTACATCAAACACCAATCACAAAATAAGAATGGAAGTCAATGTCTTAGGAAGAGTTACCGTGCTTGAAATTGTGACTTCGAACTACTACTAAATAGAGAGAGAATACAGCCACTTGCAGAAATTGTAATACGAGGAGCCTCAAAGACCTGTCATGACTATCACCAAAAACACCCAGATGCCCCCAGAATTCCCGCAATCTGAATTCCTGAAAGGACCTACAGTGATGTCGCAAAGACGCAACTTTAGGAAGGGGATAATGTAATCCTTGACCTATGTACTCTTAGTATACGTAGTAGCTCGTAGAATAGGTCCTTAATCGATATCCCTAACACAGGGTTTCGAGGTCATAACATAAGGTAGTTCCCAAGGTTCGCGGGTGCGTGCAGATGCGAGTAGGAGTAGAAAGAGAGTAATCTATTATATATTAACAGCACATAACGCACTCTAATCACGTTCTCTATCCGTTTCTGGTCCCATACACCATTTTCATGCCTCATTGAATCCCTTTCGCCTGGACAATATCCATTCATGTATTACAGCATCCACAGTTCTCATGCAAGCGACTCATTGCAGATGGTGGTACAAGATTGAGTGTGAAGGAATCGTAAAGATCGAACACGGGAAGGACCTTCATCGTAGGTGACCGACGTTCGCACGTCAGAATGCTTTTAACAGCCTTCGTTTGTCATCTCTCTGTCTTTCTATCACCATGTCTATGTTCCATGGAGCTTATGGTATCACAATTAACAATGGCAACTTTCATGCACTCAACCAATACGGCCGTTCTGGTGAGTGGCGCCGTTTTCCATATTGATGGAGTGCTAATCTAGCACTAGGAATCGATATCCTCCGTGATGCCTCCAGTCCTGGAGCAACATTTGATTCACATGAGCATTACGATCGTCGTTGCTTCCCTGGTACTCGAGAACAGTACATTGCCGACATCACGAATTGGGTAACTCAATCTATCGACACGCCCTCATCAGTGTACTGGATGATGGGACCAGCTGGAGTGGGGAAATCGGCCATCGCTCAAACATGTGCTGAGAAACTCAAAGAAACTGGACATCTTGGTGCTGCATTCTTCTTTACTGTCAAGGGACACAATAATTCCTTGCGCCTGTTCACTACCATTGCTTACCAACTCAGTACTACACTGCCTGACTATCGTGCGGTTGTCGATGAGAGGATTTCAAAGGACAAGACACTCGTTGAGAAGAAGATATCGTCTCAGTTTAAATCTCTCATTATCGAGCCGCTACGGGAGCTAGAGAGTCAGGGAAAGAGGATGCAGCCAAAAGCAATTTTCATTGATGGACTGGACGAATGTGCAGGTGAAGATGCACAAGCAGAAATCATCAAGATGATTGCATCTTCTGTTAGGGACGGATCCACACCATTCCGCTGGGCCATTTTCAGCTGCGCCGAGCCTCGCATCGTTTCGACATTCAAGCAGGACAATGTCGCTTCCGTCACTCATTCTGTCGAACTCCCTATCTCACGCGACGCTGATGGTGAGATTGAGATGTATCTCCGGGGAGAATTCAAGAGTATTCTCGAACACCGAGATTATGCGCACCTGTCGTCGTCATGGCCAGCCGACAACGATATTAAAATCCTTGTTGATGCGGCAGACGGCTTATTTGCTCATCCTTCTGCTGTCCTGCGTCATGTTGCCTATCCACGCGATTGTCAATTCCGTGAAAGACTTCAATCTGTCCTGGATGCCCTATCTCAACCGGGCAACC
>Ga0157366_1000458_pt1 | contig 18568 bp, 22 predicted proteins | sample AttbisABBM1_FD_113149 | JGI IMG/M metagenome (GOLD analysis project Ga0157366, IMG submission 113149) | Fungus gardens microbial communities from leaf cutter ant in Botucatu, State of São Paulo, Brazil - Atta bisphaerica ABBM1 | ecosystem: Host-associated > Fungi > Mycelium > Unclassified ...
GCTCCCCTGTATCGCCAATAGATAACATGCCGAATTCTTCATGATGAAATACATCAACACTCAACTCTAGGTGTCAACAAATTCACGGACCTTTAGATTGTTCAAGGGCCGTAATTAAAAGCTTCAGAATTCTCCCCATTCTACTGACATCCTTAACAACACCGCATCCCACAAAGACTGCACAGGCGTATATAGCAGAAGAAAGTATCTCCGGCGTTGATTCCGACGAAAATGAGGGCGTAAGCGCGGCTGTTATTGGAGCCTGATGTTGTTCGAGTAATAGTGCACCATCATAAGCAGGATCCGGTGATAGGGCAAAAATCTTTGCAAGTCAGCGAGCTGGTTTGTCAAAATACAATACAAAGCAGACAAAGCACTCACTTCAATGATATCTTTCAAAACAACCAAACCTTCCAACCTAATTTCGGCAACATATGCAGTGGATGCCGTAAAAGCCATCTTGATCAAGTCCGATATGCGTGTAAATAACAAACCCTTCATCGGTACGTCCTGATTATGCGCAAAATTAGCATCAAGATGCTCCTTGCCTCCACTTCCAACAACAGTTGTGCATATGTAGTGAAGACACCTGAGCGCAAATAGTTGTGTCCTCCACCGGGACGTCCCAAGCGCTCTGACACTACCCTTAGCGCTTGAATCGGCACCACCAACATTCAATGATTCTCCCTCGTCATCTCTCAACCTTCCCCCGGTCACAGCATCGACGATCTGCTGGGATGCTGTCGTTCGCGACATAATCCTCTGACAAAGATCGATCCAAGCTGGAGGGTTATAGACGACTGTCTGCTTTAGCCAGCTCAAAATTACGTTCCTCACCCCCTGCACAGATGAGTAATCATCATCCAACATCCCAAATAATTCTTCTACAAGCGCATCTCCTCCAATCTTTGACATGGAAAGTGCGTCCTTCTGCACAAGTTGATAGAGTGCATTGATTGATGCCATTTTGAGTGGTCGGCGAGGCGATGAGAGGTGCTGTCGGAATATTTTGACTGTCTGGGGAATGTTGATATGTTCGGGCGCAAACATGAGGAAATGCTGTATGCACTTGATAGCCTCAACACAAATACTCTCGTCTTCTTCTTCCATAAATTCCTGTACAAGCCCCAATACTAACCCCCTCGTCCGACTCGACTCCCTGATATCAGGTCCAAGGACATTGATAACAGCGTCGATGATTTGGCAGACTACAAGATGCGCAGGACACTCCCCTCCCAAATTGGCATTACCAATGCTAATACCACCCTCACGCTCATGAGAGTCCATTAAGTAAAATTTAAGCAACATGCCCAAGGTACCCGGAACAAACTGTGCATAAGATAAACTCGCGGCATTGATGACTCTCGCTAGTGCATTCAATGCCCAGAAATGAGCAACAGGATGAGGATCGGCACTGAGTGATTTCAGAACTTGAACGGTGGTCCCAAGCAAAGGGCCGGCCGCGAGTCCACCAACGTGGGTATATATCGCTCCAAAAGCGAGTGCGCAGCCTGCACGGGCGTATGGGTCGCGATTACTGACGACTTGATCGACGAGGTCTTTGATCTGACTCGCCAAAAAAGTTGTCCCGGAGAGGCTGGCGAGTCGGCCAACACATTCACTCCCTGCTGATCGCAGAACCAAGTCTCCATCGGTTAAGGCGTCCTGACCGGGAAGAAATCAGATGAATGAATCACGAGATGAAGGATTATGGGACGTGCCTTCAAGAAAGGAGAAAGAAGTGTCGTAACCTGTGGACTCCCAAAAGTCTCTTTCGCCTGTTTAATTTGGGTTGTCATAACATGGCGTAGAACCAAGACGAATGCAACGATGACATTCACAAACACAGCAGATTTGCGGCCGACGTTCTTATCGAGTTTAGGAGACCTGACTAGTTCTAAGACCTGCTGGATATACTTTGCTGTCGAGGGCAACTCCTGTAGCGGCAACAATCGAGCAAAGAGTTCAATTGCGGTGTCGATGACCGATGTAGCCGGCGGAGGGGATTCGAAAAGTTGATATTCATTCAACATGAGCTTGGCTTGGCAGAGCGATAACGGGTCGTGTTCACATGCACCTAGGATAGGTTTGCGCAGCTGAAGAAGAAAAATGAGGTTATGAAAGTACTAGGTTGCGAGGACGAACCAAGGTATCCGTCGAGACCTCGACATCATCTCGATTCAGATAATCCCTTATCCCACTGACTCCACTACCATCCACACCACCATTAACTTCAATTCCGATCCCTTCAAAATCAACGATTTCATTGCTCGTGACACCATAACCATACCCGTCCACCGTCGTCCAAACAGAAGTAAATGTTCCTGCAGAACTTGCAATCGCTGCTTGCACGGCCGATCCGATGCCACCATAAGCATCAGGGCTCGCAAATACACACATCGTGGATTGTAGCAAAGATGTCTGAGTTGATTCTGGGATGCTGCTGAAACCCAACTCCGAAAAGCACTGGTATACGCGTCGACGGAGTAAGGCTTCACGCTCTCGGAGCGTGAGTTCCCTTTCGCGTTTCATACCGGATGGAAGTTGTAAATCAGTTGGATCCTCTATATTTTGGGAGATGAAACCATTAGCAAAGGAGAGTGCGTTACTGAGGAGGGAGGCAATCCGACGTGCAACGTCAAGTGTGACGAGTGTGGACACGTTGCGTTGAAGGAAACATAAGATTGCTCCTAAAGCGCTCTCACGGATGTGAAGGAGGAAACTCCATTCCGCATAAGAACGTCCCGCGCTATTCTGCGACTCTTTGGATGTGGGTTTAGGGAGAGCATTTCGCCATAACACGAGAAGTTGAGGAAGGTGTGGCCGGACAAAGTTTGGACCGAGAAACATGAGTGAAGCGATAAGCAACCAGGCAACTTCGACCTCAATTGCAGCGACTTTCAGGTCATGATCACTTGCACGTTTGAGAAGCTGCGTCCCGATGTCCAACACCTTCGCACTTACATCATACGACACATACAAAGGGCGTTGTGGAATCAGAGAAACAAGAGCCGACAGACCATATGCGTGACCAAGAGCTCTTAACGACACCTCATAAGAAGATGAAGGCGTACTGATCAATGTCAGATCCCGCTGTAACTTATCCATCAATACCAGTATCGTCTTGGGTAGTCGCAGAGGAGTGGAAAAACAGAAACAGCGAAGGGCCCAAGAAGCCGTTACTCGTACAGTGTGACTTGGATGAGCGAGGATAGTGACGAGAGGATCAACAAGAGCATCCTGGACCGGAGGTGGTGCATCACCGAGCTGTTGCAACAGTCCAGCCACTTCTCGAAGGACAACGACGAGGACGGAGGGAAATGGAGCAGCCTGACCTGGCATTATTGCAGGCCAACGCTTCAAATAGTTGCTTGCCAACTCTTGGATAGCATTGATCTGCCCTTGCTCACTCAACATCCTCACACCAATCAAGTCCCGCAACAATATTCCAATAAGCGTCCGGACCAGCAGTGTCTCATACCGCGTCGATGAATTGCGCGAGACAATCTCATTCATCAGATGCCCAACGATAAGAGAGAAATTTGCTTCCACCCACCCAACACCCAAACGTGTGAACAAGGACGCATAAAAGTCGAATACTCCAACGCGAATTTTACGAGACTGGTGGGGTTTGTTGAAATGGTTCGAAAGAAGGAGGAGCATCTCGGTCGGTGTGGCTTGTGCCTTTTTCACTTCGGCTTGTGGTGAAGACACAACGTCATCGTCTGTGTTCTCCTGTTCACTCTTAGGTTTTTGCATTAGCTCAGGCACGGAAACGGCACGCTCTACTTGCGTAGATGCTAGGATGTGTCCCACAAGTTGGGCGAGGGTATGTCGAGTGAGCTGATCTACTGTATCGAGGCTTTTGACACATAAGCTAAGGATAGCTTCGACATCATTGATAGTTGGGTGGGCACCGTCATTCGATGAATACATGACAATGATGACCTGCAGGCTATCAGTACCACATAACATGAAGTGAACACTTAACTCACACTTGCGGCAGCACGTTCAACTGGCAGTGCCTTATCTGTGAGATAATTCCGACACTGTTTAAATATGTCTTTCGCCATGGTATCGGTGATAGCTCGCTTTCCAGTTGAGATGGATTTCTTGAGCGCGACGAGTGCTTGGTATCTTAAGAGTGTGGACTAACAAGTAGCTCTATCAGAAAACCTGAGAGAATTGCGACTATACAAACATACACCGGACGACTTCGCAGTTCTAAGCGTCACGGCCGTAATTTCTGCCATTAAGGACATCACCTACAGAATCAGAAAACTACGAAAAAAATCAGCTACTCGAAAAGTAACTCACGTTTGCACCAAATACGCTCATGACATCACCCACACACGATAGAGCAGCGCTATTCAGATCGATGAGCCCAACGTTCTCCCAACTGGAGAAACATACATTTTACTACTATCCCTTTCAACCGGTGCCTTAAAATCTCCTGCGATCTTGAGGAAAACTTGCAATGTATCAAACATTAACCGCGTTTCTGCTCGAGTATAGACCTCCACCAAGCATTTTCCAACGAGATTTCGGAATACACGACCTGGTGTAGGATAAGGATCGGGTGAGGAGATAATCTTGACTAGTTGCTTCTCTATATCCTGTTGTTGAGCTTTGAGGTCTGACTGGTGGTGTTCAGGACATGAACCAACAAAGCAATTCAGAGAAACATGCTATGGGAGCTTTCTTGATATATTCCAGCGTAGTTGTTAACCATTGAAAGAGATACACCTCTTTATTTTCTCCAGTGAGTTCTGCCTTTGCAGAAATTCAATCATCAAGACCTCTCCATATAAGTCGATTTTGCAGACGGACCTCAATGAGATCATCATATTCAGGCGTTGACATGTCGAGGAGAAGCCGTGTTATGAAGTAATAAACAGAGTCAAACAGAATTTGCAGGGCAGATTCAGACAGGTATAACACTGTTTTGCAAACCCACCTGATTATCTGGCCTCTGGGCAAAATCTGGGGCCACTGTCTATGTTGCAACAACCAATTCATCCAAGCAACAGGCATATCCATTAGAGTGTATGTATGTAGACCTACCACCTCTCAAAAGAAAAAAGAAAAAAGAGGCATAGACGTGGGAATAACAGATAACGGTATAAGAACAGACAAAACGGTTCGTACGTGAACAGGTTCGTGCGTGGGCATGAGTGGTGAGTTAAATGGCGTGAAAGGGTATTTGAGCTGGGAGGACACATGTCAAAGCAGACGTATCAAGGGCGTAATGAGGCCAGAACAATTACTGCTGGCGTTTCTTGACGTTCTGTGACAGCCACTGCAGCCCCTCAAACAGACCCTCGCCTGTCGTTGCGCAGCTTTCTGGACGTTAGCCACGAGTCAGAGAACCGAACCGAATGTCACACGTACCTCGGATGCACATACCAAGAACGATCCCGCATTCTATGAAGTCCAAGTTTCTCGGTCACTTCGGCAGGTGACATGGCTAGCATACACAAATAAGCAGCGTTACAGCGAGGCGTAGATAGCAAATCTTACCTCCAGGAAGATCCTGTTTATTTGCAAACACAAGAAGCAGACAATCCCTCATTTCTCTGTCGCTCAATATCCGATGAAGCTCGTGCTTAGCCTCTTCGATACGTTCTCTATCCTGACTGTCAACAACGAACACAAGACCCTGCGTGCCAGTGTAATAGTGCCTCCAAAGAGGACGAATTTTGTCCTGTCCACCAACATCCCAAACATTGAACTTGACATTCTTATATGTTACAGTTTCGACGTTGAAGCCAACTGGACACACGAGGACAGGTCAATGTCATGGGTAGAGCATGCTCAACAATGTAGGCGCACCAGTGGGAATGGTAGTCACAGACTGGTTTAACTTGAGTTTGTAGAGGATAGCTGAGTCGGAGATGAGCGCTGATTCAAGCGCAAGAAAGATGAAAAGAGCTCACTCGTTTTTCCGGCTGCATCAAGCCCCAACATTAACAACCGCATCTCCTTGTTACCAAAGATTTTGCCTAGTCCAAAAGAGAAGATGATTCATGAGACAAGGAAGGTGGGAACTGCAGGGAATCAGCACACCAAGAGCCTTTGATAGATTTGCACCCATGATGGACGAAACTGCTGAAGTGAAGAAGTAAAGAACGACGTAGCAGGCGTAGGTCGGCTGGGAGTAAGAGAAGTGAGAGAGATGAATAGAAACTGGAACGAGAAATGTTTGACCTCCTGGCCTTGTCACACTGGTCACACAAACACGCTGTCCATTCATTCGTCTCACTACAACTACAACACAACAGCTACGACGACGGCAGCGGGACCTCTGTCTGACTATAAATCTGCAACCAACCCTCTCCCATGTCCTTTTTCAAAGCCTCAAGGCGTCTTCTGTAGGCTTCAGCACTGCTCAGAATCTCCTCTCCTTCGTCAGATAGACTGAGGAGTCGCCGAGGACTTGAACAAGAGCTCAGCGCCGCACGATTACGACCTGGCTCTGGATCACCAATCTCTAATCTGGATGCATTTTCAGCCAAAGACATCACCTGCGGAATTTCGGTCTGATGACAACGAGATAGCGAATCAAAGTCTGTTGTCACCTGCCGGGACTTGGCAGGCATGTCGGAAGAGAATGGGCTTTCTGGAGCCGTCGGACTAGTCGCTCTTGGTGTCGAAAGCTCTTTCAAGTTCACTGTACCAACTTGGTTCCATTTCCGTTCTGACTCGACCACTGGCGCAGACTTGATCTTGTCCCTGCGTACTCCCTTTGACAAGTCAAGCGAACGATGACGGCTGTGCATGATTCCTTTGGAACCGCCCTCGTTATTTTTCCCGTCAAGGTCGACAATGCGCATCTTCTTCCGCGGCCCTTTCATACCCACAGCAGGAACGGGCAAGAGATTGGGAGATGGATTGGATGTTTCAGGCGTAGCTGATGCAGCAGCAGCAGTAGCATTGCCTGAAGGAATACTGTCAACCGAGTGTGATTGTAGGTGATTATGCGTTACTGCCACGATGGGCGGCGAGGAAGCAGTCGAGAGAGGTCTAGATGACGTCATTTGTTCTGGGGGAGGAGCCGTGAGGCGACTCTTCTCGTAGAATCCAGGAGGACTTCCATCGAGGCTGATGAGCTTTCTCTCCTTCCAGAAGTAATCAAAGCAAATAACTCGATAGTTTTCCTCGATTTCGCAAAAGTGGTTTCCTTCTATCCAAACCTCCCTGATATTCGGCAAAGTTGCTAGTCGACCGATCTCGGCACTTTGTTCAATGTGGTTGCAACGGAGGTCGACACGTTCCAAACCCTGTAAACGTTCGAGACCACAAATGGACTCAAGTCGATTGGACGATAGATTAATATGAAGCACATGTCCTATATTGAGATAGATACCCAGAACAGAGTCGATTATGTTGTCGGCAAGGTTAAGATGGATGAGATTATGGAGAGCGCCCAAACCAGCTGGTATAGATACGAAAAGATTGGATGAAAGGTCCAGATGCGAAAGAGAGATAAGACATGGAAATACCTCCTGTGGTATAGTGGTCAGGGCATTGTCTGCGAGTGACAAATGTCGCAGAAAGGCCCATTTGAGAGATGAGAGTCGAGTTGAGGGAAAGGGAGACGTCGTTTCGGATGCCTCCCCATCCTCTTCCACCTCAAATACAGTGTCGGGTAGCTGGCTCGGTTGAAGTGTAAACTGCTTGCCAGAGTGATGTGGGATATTTCGCCGCCGCTTGCGGCTGCTGCTGCCTGCTCGTCTGGCCTGATCATCCACGACTGCACCGATGAATAGATCTGCGACGTCCTCGAGGCCACTCCTCTTAATCTTGAGACTCCTGAGACCTTCAGCCAGTCTATCCCAGCCTAATAAAAGACGTGGGTCGATGTCTGTGCATTCCAAACTTTGCAAATTCTTGAAGGCATCCAACGGGAGAGCATTCTTTGAGGGCATATCGGAAAGTGTCTCAACAATCATCTTCTTACTTGGACCACAGATTGAAAGTGCAGGGAGTTTGGTGAAGCTGCTGAAGATGTACTTGAGTTCCGAGTTGATGTCCGTGACTTCGGGGCGAGACCACCAACCAACACCAAGGGAAAGGTTCGAGACGGCAGAAAGAGAGGAGCGAAATGAAGCAAGAGAGAGGGTATCTGATCTGTCTTTTTCTTCCAAAATGATATAGCTTGTTGGACGGGAGGGGTTATCGACTTCGACGTCCAGAGTGCCGACGTCATAGCCGAGTTCTTCCTGGCGCATGAGGACGTAGAATAGATGATGAAGGTCTGTTGAGAGCACAACAGACTTGATGGGCTTTGAAGTGCTTTGCGTGGTGGAATCATAGTAAAACCATGTGAGGGGATTTGCGAAAGAGAAAGTGGCCGACTGATGTTGAGGAGAACGGCGGCGACGAGTAAAGCCAGCCTCTGCCAGTCCCTTCTCGTTGTTGCGAATGAATTCTGCGAGGCTACGAACGTAGTCGTCACCTTTCTGGTGTTCCATGGAAGAATGGGAGCAGGAGGCTTGTGGTGGCCGCGAGGCGGTTAGCGCGCTAGCTAATAGCTAGAACGGAATATCGCTCATGATTCATTACATAACTTTCTGATATGACATGTCATACGTCTCTCCTCCTCCCTTGTCATCCACCATGCAGATTACTGTGAAGACTACCCAGAACAAGATCCACAAGGTACCCTTCTCCTTTGCCAATTCGAATTCCTTTTTTCATGTCCAGATCAGATCGATGTCGAGTCCACTGACACCGTCGGTACGCTCAAGACCAAGATCGAGGCTGCTCACGGCTATCCAGCTTCCACCCAGAAGGTCATTTATTCAGGTAAATTGATTCACATGTTCAATTTTTCAATTTATCCTTACCTCCTTTCAGGAAAAATTCTCTCAGACGACAAGACTATTGAGTCGTGCGGTGTGAAGGAGAAAGATTTTTTCGTCCTCATGGTGGCCAAGGTACGCTTGACTTGACTTGACATGTTATACAAGTTTCTCACTTTGATCCCAGCCCAAGTCAACCACGATTCCAACCAAACCTCAAGTTCCTTTGGCATCTACTGCAACAGAAGCTGCCCCCGCGACATCCACTGCCTCTACCACTCTAGCCGTACCGACATCTATTGAACCCCCAGGTGAGACTGCAGCTTCAGCGGCATCAGAGACGCCTCCAGTTGCCCCTGAACCGACTTCATCCATTCTGAGTGATAGCAGTGGCTTCCTCACGGGAAGTGCTCTCCAGAGTGCGACCGACAGAATGGTTGAGATGGGGTTTGACCATGAACGTGTCCGTGAAGCTCTACGTGCCAGCTATAACAACGCGGATCGTGCCGTGGAATATCTGATGGATGTCAGTGTTCCCTTGTCTCTGTCGCGTTGCGTTGACCTTGAATTATAGGACCAACAGCCTAGGCGCATCTCGCCGGCGCCAAATCCTTTTCTTGCTCAAACTCTATCGGCACCAGCCCCTGCCATTTCTACTCCATCCGCTCCAGCAGCACAGACTCCCAATCGGTCACAAAACTTATTCCAGGTAAACGATCATTCTGAGCCACAGTGCCAGTCTGACTTGGAATTGCAGTTAGCTCAACAGCAGCAGCGAAGCAGGACTGGTGCTGGTGATGGTATCATCGGTGATGGCCTCCACGGGGGTCGACCCAATCTGGGGGGCCTACGTGGATTGCCACGGGATAATTCTTCACCGACCCACTTTCAAAACATGATTGCCCAAAATCCACAATATATTCCTTTCTTAATGCAACAGCTTGCATCGGCACGCCCCGAGCTTGCATCACGTCTGGCAAGCGATCCGAGTTCAGTGCTACAAATTTTAGGTGGCATGGAAGGTGAAGGTGATGATGGTCAGGGTGGCGAGCTTCCTCCAGGTGTTCACGCTATCCATTTAACACAAGATGAAAGGGCCGCCATCACACGGGTAAGTCCAGTCACCCCAAGTACTCTCAAGGGTCTAATCCATTCCGGCCTATCCTAGCTGGAGGAGGACCTTGGGGTTACGCATCAAGATGCAGTCGAGGCGTATTTGGCGTGTGACAAGAATGAGGAACTTGCTGCAAATTATCTTTTGGACCGTAATTTCGATGATTGAAGCGATGTCACTTCTCTTACCTACCCCAATGAAAAAGCATTTTCTGTTGGCTATGCTAGCTCAAAATCCATTGCAAATAGGACGGTTCAGTTCTACATGCGTATGGATCTATATATCACTGCATTGTGCTATCTCATTCCAAAATCATCTCTCTTCCGGCAGGAGTTGTGATTTCACGGAATTGATAATGCGAGTGGCATTGGACAATGGTGCACGCTGAATCCGAGTGATATGCGTTCTCTGTTTGTCGGCCACCGACTTGTACATTTCCAGTTCGTGTTGTAGGTCTGCGTTGAGTTGAATGATGTTCTCTTGTTCTCTCGTCACTATGACAAGTCGCTACCACCATCATCAGCGACGTTGAGAAGGAGTGGAGGGCGATGATTCTTCTCGGAGCTCACCTGTCTCGTCTCGGCAAGCTCGCGTCGAATCCGATCCACATAGGAGATCCGCTGGGCTGGATTATGATGACCTAGAATTTCCGCATTGAATTTACGCAGCTGTTCTGCCTCTTCTTCTGCCAGGTGATTTCGGGCAAGGAGGGAAGTGACTTGTTCCGATAATGCTGTGTACGCTTCTTGATAAGGTTCTGCCTCGGCGAGCTCGGCCAACAGCCTGTGGTGAGGGATGAGCACCATGCAAAGCCCCTGGAATGATCTTACCGATCGATTTCGGTTCGCAAAGCATCCTCCGCCATCCTATTTTGTTGAACGGCACTTGTGAGTCGCACTACGGCATCCCTATCGTTCTTGATCTCTATTTGATGGTCGAGGACGAGTTGCTCCCGCTCCTTGTTGAAAGAGGCGATTTGGGTTTCGAGAGAGGTGCAGGTGGATTGAAGGGTGGTATGAGAAGCTTTGATGGTGAGGAGCTCTTCAGAGAGGGTTGAAGACTGGTGTTGAGCTGTTTCGAGGGTGGCGATAGTTGTTTTGTGAGAGGCGCGGGTGTTTGCGAGGTCCAGTGAGAGTTGTTGAGCGAGGGAAGTGACTGTGTTGAGGTGGTTGTCGACGGAGGTGTAGGCGAAGACAAGCTGCTGGGAATAGAGGGCGTAGTAGGTGGCCAAAAGATCATGAAGACGAGACTGAGCCTCTTTGACATCCTGATGGTCTGCGGCCTGTGTTGGCACGGGAAGCCATGCCGAGGTGGAGAAGAGAGGTTCGGTGAACTTGGTTTCATAGATGGCGAGTTGGTCGTTGGCATCTGCGAGGTGAGATTCGAGGAGGGCCATACGATCGTTGGATTGGCGAAGCAGACTGGCGAGTTGCTGGACTTGGTCGTCAGCGTTGGCAAGTTTGCGTTTGAGATGCCCTTGTGTGAACAGGGCGGTGTGGTAGCGTTGTTGGAGTTGGTTGTGAGTGGTGGAAGGAACAGTAGTGGCGGTAAGCTGGCCATACAACTGTGCCGTATGGGAGAGAAGCGACTTTGCATTTTCGAGACGGATGGACAGGTCTTGTTCGTGCGAGTCCTCCTGTTGCGGGTGGGCATTGCCAGTATTTTCTGATTCGAGGGTCTTTTCAAGATGAGCTACATGGTCATCGCGCTGTCGTAGAGCACGATGGGATTGAGCAAGCTGAGACTCAAGGTCCGTTATACGCTTGTGCAGATCGGGGCGTGTGGCCTTGGCCTTGAGGGACTTGATTTGAGAATGGTCAGCGATGGCCGCCTTTTTCAAGTCACGAATGCGAGACTCGAGTGCGTCATTGTGGTTTTTCTGTTTGTGGATGTGGTCTGTCTGCTGACTGAGGGTCTTTTGACAGCGAGAGAGATCCTGCTTGAGGCGTTGGGTCTCTGCGTGGTGCTTGCAGGAATGAGAAAGAGTAGAAGGAAAAATAAAATAAAATAAAATACCGCGTTTTTGGCGTCGAGGTGGACACGTTCAAGGTGACTGAGTCTGCGCTCAAGGGCAGTATAGCGTTGAAGATGATGATTCGGGTCCATGATGGAGCAATCACGTGTGAGCGTGTGAACATGGGTTGTATGTAAGCGTGTGAATGATACCCAACCTGCTCTCCCTCCCAAAAAAACCCAAGTTATGAATGGCTCATTGTCCAAGCGCCGTTCTCTGCTCAGACGCCTGCTCAGGCTTCTCGTTCCCTGTCTCCCTGCCACCGACACAACACGGCCACTCCATCCCTCTCCTCCTCCTCCTCCTCCTCCTCCTGAAAAGACCTCAGACCCACAGCTGCCCCTCCTCCATCCTCCTCAGAGTCCTCCTCCTCCTTCTCCTCAGAGTCCTCCTTCTCCTCAGAGTCCTCCTTCTCCTCCTCCTCTTCCTCCTTCTCCCGTAAAGACCCTCCCCGTCTCACAGTCGGACGGCGTCACCTCGGCTGCCGTCGTACCCCCGGGCTCAACAGGCAATGACTTGCATTCTCGCGCCTCCACCGTCCCCAGCAGCGCCACCACAGATGCCGAGGACGATGACTTTACTGATGATGACATTGACGATCTTCCAGACGACGACCCAGACGAACTCATTCTCCTCAACGGTGGCGCTGGCATCCCTGTAGGTCCTGTGAGTCACATCCCTAATACCCCCCCCTCTCTCTCTCTTTTTAATAACTCCCTTAGGATGGTGTCCCCAGACCCCTCTTACCTCCCATCGCTCCCCAGCACGTAGGCAGAAAATGCCTCATTCTTGATCTCGACGAGACCCTCGTCCACAGCAGTTTCAAGGTCTGTTTTTTCTTCTTCTTCTCTCACGCCTCTCTCTCTCCTCACCCTTGCTTGTCTAGTCAATACAACAGGCCGACTATGTCGTCCCCGTCGAAATCGAATACAGTTGGCATAACGTCTACGTTATCAAACGCCCAGGCGTCGACAACTTTCTCAAAAAGATGGGCGAAATCTACGAAATCGTCGTTTTCACCGCCAGCCTCAGCAAGGTAGCCGTACCTTGTATTGTATTGTATTGTGTTCATCGTTCTGACAGTACGCCGACCCCGTCCTTGACAAACTCGATACACACAAAGTCGTGGCTCACCGGCTCTTTCGAGAGAGCTGTTACAACCACCGAGGCAATTACGTCAAGGTGGGTTTCATACCCACCATTCCCCTTCTTCCGTCTCACGTTCTTTCAGGATCTTTCACAGCTGGGCCGTCCCATCACGGATACCATAATTCTGGACAACTCTCCAGCCTCTTACATTTTCCACCCCAATAATGCCGTGCCTGTTTCCTCTTGGTTCAACGATCCCCATGACACCGAACTCACTGACCTTGTCCCCTTCCTCGCCGATCTCAGCTCCGTAGACGACGTTAGAGGTGTATTAGATGGTGCCCGGTAGTCATATAATCTTTGTCTTTCCCCTGCGGCATCCTTCTGATACCCCCCCCCCTTCCCACCACCACCACCATCACCATAGGTCACCTACGCAATTTGTATTGGACCCTACCTTCCTTTCCTTTTTGGCCTCCCTCACTTGTCCTTTCTTCTTCGTCTTCTGGGTTTTTTGGTTAGAGTGGATGAATCCAGCTACTTCCTTGTTCCCTCTTCTACATTATTTGACGACTGAGTTTACGATCCAAAATTGATGATACGATACGCCCAATGAAAAAAAAACGCACACACATTGTCACACATGTTTCATGTGACTTGGGAATGAAACTCACTCACTCACTTCCTACAATTTCACATGTGTATGCCTTCAAAAATCACAACGTTACACAATCACATAAACGAATGACAATTTCAAAAACAGAAAAATTTTTTTTGGAAAGAAAGAAAGAAAGATATCTCTTCAGGGTTTACTGGACGGCTCTTCATCACCCCAGGGACTAAATTGCGTCTTGCGACCACGGGGAAACGTAAAAAGCCAACCAGGCAACTCTGATTGATTCACTTGTGAATTGGGACCGTGATGAGGCAACGCATGGATATGCGAAGGCGACGAAGGAATGCTTCCTCCTACATCGCTCAAACTGGGTAAACGCTCAAAACTCGTGTTTGCGCCACCAAGTGCACGTTGCAATGCCTCACGCTCGGCAGGTGAAGGTGCAAAGACACGCAGGAACAGGGAATCACTCGTCGATGTCGATGACATGAGCGACGATCCAAGTCCCGTAGGGTTCAAGTTGTCAAAAGATGGGAGCGATGCGTGACTTCGTCTTTTCGACGAGGAAATCATACTGAATTCTCTAGCATCAGGATTCAACCCTTGTCTCGATTCGTCCTTGGGCAGCGTGGGTAACCGTCCCTTTGTACTTGCCTTGGCTTGCCCATTGACATCTTCTTCCATCAAATCGCCACTAAAACGTAATCTCTTAGAGTCGTCGCCATGACTCGCCTTTGACCAGGGTCCTCGACGACCGAATTCTAAATCCTGCATCGACCCGCTTCCGTCATAGGCAGAAGCATAGCCATGTCCGTCCAATGAGCTCCGTTTCGAAGAAGAGAATGGATCGTATGTCCTGTACATCTCCAAGCTCTCGTGACCTTGATCACTACGGCACTCCTCCAGATAGGGATCTGTGTCAGATTGAAATGGCGTCCAAGTACTCTCAGATCCATCCAACGACGCAATCAGTCCTGAAGGTATAAATGATTGACCGGTAGGCGAAGCAACAGATAGTCTAGAAACTTCATCTGCAGAGACCGTATACGAAGACGGTTGTGGTAGAACCGAACCATTCAACGTCGTATTGAAGACTGGCAATTTGTTTTTTTGCATCAGGTGTTGATATGGGACACATTCTGGCTGTCCATTCAATCCCAACGGTCTATTGCTTGAATCTATGAAACCGTTCTGGGAAGGTGACCACAAAGAACAGCGAGCTTGAATCTGTAATCGCTCTGCCTTTCGATTTTCAATTAGGCCTTTCTTCTTCCTTAGCTTCTCGCGCTCTTCATCAAGTTGATCTTCCAACTCCCTTGCACGTTGATTAAGAGCTGCAACAACGTCCTCTGCCTCCTTAATTTCCTGCTTCTTGAGTTCAAGTTCATCTGCGAGTTCGCGTTCTGCACAAGAAACTTCGTTGACGCCTATTTGTAGCTTTTCTTCGTCAGCAGCAGTCTGTTTCCGAAGAGCCGCTGTCTCATCGTCGAGTGTTTGAATACGCCGAGTTGTATAATCATGAGTAGATTGAACAGATTTCAATCGCTTGTCTGCATCTCGTTTCACAGATTCTGCAGACCGTTTTGAATCCTCAAGTGTCTTCATTCGGGACTTTGTCTCGAGCTTGCTGACATCCTCAACACGTTTGCGTTCACGGTGAGAACTTAGTTCTTCCTGGAGCAAGGTATGGTTTTCAGATGTGGACGTTTGACAATCGAGAAGTTGTGTACGAAGATCAACAAGAGATGACTTGGAAGTACTAATTTGTTCAAGTAGCTGCGTAATACGGGGTGATTGATCAAACAGCGTCGAAGGGGACCGAGGTGGTACAGGTACACCAATTTTGGCGTCTGCAACATTAGGCGGCTGCTGTGGCTGAACTGATGGCTGATGAGACGCCACCGTTAACGAGCGGTCAGGCGCTGGTGGCAGACTACGAGTGGCATGGAGCGGTAACGATGCAGACTTGGGCAGTGGAGGTGGAGATAAGCTGCGGGAAGCTGTAATTAAATTCCTGCACGCTAAGCGCTCGCGGTTGCGCAATCTAGGGGAAGAGCCGTCGACAAAACCACCGGGAAGGCTTAACTTTGTAATGGGACCTTATCAAAGAAGTGAGATGCCATCGACAAAGGATGTCACACGGATCTCTTACCAGCAAAATCTTGAAGCATATCCAAGCTTTTCATACTGAGAATACCCGAGCTCCAACTTTCTTCATCCTTGGACCTCGAAATAACATCCTGATACCAAGTTTCCAAAACGCCGCCTCGCCACCACTTTCCGAAAGCACCGATGTACCAAGAATCTGAGATCATTAATCCATTGCGATCGTCACGCCTGGACGGTTTTGGCAGGGGAATCATGGCTGCGATGGTAAAAATACCAAAACTATGAAAAACATGCTTGGGGGTCCGCAAGGAAACTGATGCACGATTAGCGAAATGAAAGAGGGACGAGTCATCTAGAGGCAATATGTAACTAGTGACAGGATCTATGCCCTTGCATGCGGTCGCCCCTGAAGCACCTTCACGGAGCTTGACGGCGACATCATCGCAGTTTTCATCGAGGCGACTAAGGTGTTGGCGAAACGACTGCTCAGTAAGATAAGTACGAAAAGTACTCTCCGATGGGTTAGTGAGATAAGCTACCAACGATATCGCAGCAGAAAAGATTCACAAAAAAGCAAAAATCAATACGATGAAAAAGAAAAACGAAGAAAGAAGGGCTGACCAAGCACAAGCGAGACTATGGAGAGGACAAGGAGACAAAGCATGGTCCTGATGTCACTCTTGCCAACAAGCAGACCTATGAGCTTCGTGAAAGGATTCTGGAGCGATACGATGCTGAGGCCAGCAAAGGAGATGGACATAATGAGGATGAGAGTGTCCCTCCAAGAGGACGATTCGCGGACAGAGGCCAGGTCCCAGGCAGACAGGATACTGGAATGAATATACGATGTCAACAGTGTTGTAGAAAAAGCAGGAGAAAGCACGGGGTCAGGAATGCACACAGAGAAAGATGAGCATTGAAGAAAAACAACGATTCGATTTCCGAGACGCTCTCAGCACTTTCCCACGATCACAATCCGCACTAGTCACATCGTGTCACATCCTATCCTTCTAACTTTCTGATAATATTCTTCCCAGCTCTCTCCAGCTCAGCCAACCGACTTGCTCTCCTCCACTCTTCTGTAGCCCGCTCAGTTGCGCCTTGAGTCCTCCCAGCTTGGTTTTCACGCTAGGCTCTTTCATGAAACTCGGCCTGGACCAGGTTACCGGGTCATGCTGAACCGGAGTTTCCTTTCCCGCTAATGCAGTGTCTAAGGTTGGAATTTAGCGCGTGACTTAATGACACTGCTCCTCTTACTCAGTAGAAACTCACTCCGAAGCCTTTCATCCTCCTGACAACCGCCAAGGACTTGCTCACGAGTTTTTTGGTTGTCTGAATCAGGCATGACACGTGAATGCTCTCTGTCTCGCCTTTGATCAAAGATCAGGTTATTTCGGTGCAATAGACTTCGTGGCGACGTGCAACGGCAACTTACCGGTTTGTACTTCGTCTAGTTGTTTCTTCCATCTCATCTTCCAGACCCGTATATTTTGGCACTTGCGTCAGAGGAAACCCAGGACTATGTGTTTCGTGATGTCGCTGCGACTGTGACTGCAACCGCGACTGCGACTGCGACTGCGACTGTGACATGGATGTATCCGAAGCGGGTGCTAATATTCGTTCCTGCCCAGAAGCTTGTGTCCATTCTTGTGGCTGCTTTGGGGGAGAAACTCTTCGCACCATGCGGGACCGTCCTTGAGAATGAGGGATCCTGAGTCTTGGTATAGAGGGAGATATCGGGATTTCCATAGCGTCAGTGGACGTTGGTGGCAGCGAAGATGAGGGGCTTTTGGGGGGGAATGACATTTGTTGTGATTCCGCAGGGAGGCCGACGGGAACTGGAGGTGGACCAGAAGATTGCATCAATAACTCATCGTCTATATTATTTTCGTGCTCTGAGTTCGGCCAATCCGACAGTGGTTGAGACGACCGCTCGTCAAATTCTTCGACATCAATGCCCATGTCATTCATGTCTTCTTGAGCTGTGCTGCTCAAAAGGACCTTCCCGAAGCTTGGATTATAAGCTGCGTAACCGTTGTCACTGCGACCTCTCTTGCAAGGACTCCCGTTATGGTCATTGACCTCGCCTTTATGTTTGAGTGGCGATGGTAGAACCTCTTCCCCCTCGACTTCACAGCTTGGCCATTAGAAATGCACGAGGACAATGACCTCTAAACGTACTTGGCAAAGCTTTCAGCGTTGTCCAGATCTCAGGTGAAATATCAAAGATTGAGAATATTTTCTGGTTATGCTCGGTCGGGACATGAGAATGAGCCTCGTGAGGAATAACGCACTGGCTTCCAAGTTTTATGTTTGGCTTTTGGTTCATTCGTTGCGACCATCTTGATTGAATTGGTCCGAGTTTCCCTTACTACTGCTAACTTGCGTACGACAGCATCCAGGTTTGGCTGCTCTAATGAAGAAACCACGGCCTTGTCACTAGATTTTTCTGAGAGTTTCTCTTGTTCAATGCGACGCTGCTTGAGAACGTTGCTGCAAAATAAGATGAAGTGATTGCACAAATTGATAGTTGGGCACTTACCCTTCACCTCCACCATGATTCAGGCCTTCAATCCACATTTGAATGAGTCGATCAGACGTGATATTCATAGGATCTCCCTGGATCCTTTCACCAAGATTTCCGCGAAGTGCTGCGCTCTTGCATTCAAGAGCCAATGTGTCGTTTGAGGTCATTCTATTTTCACCTATTGGAACGCGTCCAATGAAAGGCCGGAAATCTTTTATCCGGATGATCGCCGTTCGGTAATCCGTCAGTCGTTTTCCGAAAACACTAATGGTCTATTATCAGCCCTGTCCTCTGA
>Ga0157366_1000459_pt1 | contig 18553 bp, 10 predicted proteins | sample AttbisABBM1_FD_113149 | JGI IMG/M metagenome (GOLD analysis project Ga0157366, IMG submission 113149) | Fungus gardens microbial communities from leaf cutter ant in Botucatu, State of São Paulo, Brazil - Atta bisphaerica ABBM1 | ecosystem: Host-associated > Fungi > Mycelium > Unclassified ...
TGATAGTTTAGGAGATGCTCAGGGTTTCAGTGGTAAAACCCCTATTATCCTGAGTGGAGGTTTCAGTGTTGAGACACTGACAGGAGTAACTCTGTTATAGAAGACCAAGTTGAATAGGAGTATTTCCACTATGGAAGACGAAATACCCAGATGGTTGCAGTACCACCATGAAACATGTTGTGAGAAAGGTGGGCTTGTATGGTTTGGAGGTGGTTTCACTACAGGGACATTATTTCCAGACAGGTGGACTTGCATATGACAGGTTGTCTTATTTATAAACTTCTATTCTACTATACCATATGTTTTTCTTATATATTATCAGTTAGTGTCTCATATAGTAAGAGAGATATCCTTATGTAAATCTCTCTTTTTACTCATTGTTTCCTTATAGATACTTTCCTTATTTCTCATAGTTTATAGGTATATATAATAGTAAATACAGTCCTGTATTTTTATACTTTACTAATTGATCATTTCCTTCATCCTTTCTCAAGTTTTTGCCTAAGTCACAACCTGAGCTAAGCTTAAGATTATAACAAATAATATTAAGATAGGAAATTATTAAGCTTGTTGGGCTTAGTACTACTAAATATATCAGAAGTATGGGCTTTAGTTCTTTCTTGAATTATTATTAGGACTAGGAATTTGATTAGCATTAAGTAAGTTAGCAATATAACTTAGCTAATTGTTAATTATTGCTGCACTAGAGTTTTAACTGTAAATAAGTCAAAGAATAGTAAGAATCATTAGTATAATAGTATGAGTTAAAGATCTGGGAGATGATCAGTCTCTTTAATGGATATATCTTGATTATTATAGAGTGTTTGGAAAATAAACTCTAGTAAGATGTTTTCTAAGATGAGAAATAAGACTAAAAGGTATCCCAAGTAATAAGACTGGAGTTGAAGAGTTATAGTGGAAGAAAGCTATTGAACTTATTGAAGTATGATTAAAAATTGAGTGACTTGCAGGTGGAACTGCAACAGAAAATTTAGTAAACAAAACTACTCAAAAGTGATAACAGACTTAAGAGTTTAATAATACTTTCAGATATAGTTCATACCAGAAGAAAAAAGCCTGCAGAGTTGGCTCAGTGATGTATAGAGTATGGAAACTCTATATAATAAGCTTAGTAATACAGACTTTTCAGAATAACCTTAACTTCAGCTTATATACAGTGCTATCTGTCTGCCATATAGTTGCAACTTTAGAATATGGATTAGAGTCTAAAGAGGGTTGAATGCTAATAATAGTGTATCACTGTTAAATACTAGAGATTGAGTTTACTTGAATATTTAATTATTAGACTAGTGAATTACAGTATAACTACTAGTCTTATATACAAGAAGATAAATAGAAGATGCTTATGTCATATATCAAGTCTATCCATTCTAAAGATATATCCTCATGACAGTAATGTCATTATCACATATCTGATATAAGCCTATCTTCTATAATAGCCATCTTTTTTATAATATGTTCTAGTGGTAGTAATACAATACTTTGAGTATCTAGTCTTTCATAATAAGAATACTTCTATCAAACTCAGTCTTTTATGGCAGAGTTCTCCAATTCAACTTTTGTCAGTGTTTCACTACTCAAACCTCTAAGTATTTTCTAATTATTTACTTGTATATAAGACTAGTAGTTATACTGTAATTTGCTAGTCTGATAATCAATAAAGATAACTTCTATTGAACTTAATCTCTGGTATTTAATAATAACATACTAATATTAGCATTTACTTTTATTTTGGACTTCATTCTTTCATTTGAAGTTATAACTATATAGCAAATAGATAGTATAGCATATAAGCTAAAGCCAAAGTCATTCTAACAAGTCTACATCACTGAGCTCATTATACAAAGTTTCTATACTCTACACATTCCTGAACTAATTCTGTAGGCTTTTGTACCAAGATCACAGAAAGTGGACTTGGTTTCTTTTTATTTTCTTTCTCATTTTTTATTTTATTTTTCTATTTTTAGAACTCTGAGGTTAAGGGTAGAAGTGATCTGTCACACTGTCACATCAGTCACATCTGATGGTATAGTCACAACATTGATTACAGGACTTAAGAGAAGAATATAGAAGGTTCTGGAACAAAATGATGTCATACAACATAGACATTACATATTGGCCTCATGCTTTACACATGGTCATTTAGGGTAGGGTACACAGTAGCTAGCATGGACCATCTGTAGGAGTATATAAGGTAGACTATTTTGTAAAAAGCTTTTTTTTAAGTTCTCTTGTGTGTTCTCTAATATAAGAGTTTGACCTCTGAATCCACTCTAAGGTTCTAAGGTTATAACATTTTGCCTCCCAGTATAAACTGTATCTGACAGTATTATAGAGAAACTTGGAATATAACTGTTTCTGTTTTCAATAAAGAAGAGTAGATACAAAACTAGCATAGTATTAAATTATACTTCAAAGTCTAATAGCTTTCTTCTGCCATAACTTTTCAACCTACTTAAAGTCAACTCCAATTTTACTATTTGGGATATCCTTCAATATAATCTCATATTTTAGTGATAATCTCACTAAGGCATATCCTCTAAATACTTTATAATACTCAAGATGTATCTATCAAAGAGGCTAATTATCTTCAAGGTTTCCAATCTATACTATTCAATCTGCCTGAATAGTTTTATCTATTACTGGCCTAAGTATTGTCTCTGTAAATAATCCTAACTAGGAGAATGATCCTATTACTAATTCCATTACTAACAGACTTAATTTTTCTACTCACTTATAGTCAAAACTCTGGTATAGTAATAATTTTACTAATAAACAATTAGCCAACACACTTGGTCATATTGCAAACATACTTACTACTAATTAAACTTCTAGCCCTAATTCTAATTCAAGGGAAACTAAAGCCCATATTTCTGATACCTTCAATGGTACTGAACCTGACAAGCTTAATGATTTTTAGTTCCAATATTGTCTTTACTTTGTGCAAACTCTATGTGATTTGATATAAACATTGTGAAAATTAACTTTACAATGATCTATCTTACTAAAGTTGCTTAGAACTGGTTTGAAGTAAGCTTAAACCAAGAAAACTAGAGTACTCTGCAAGACTGGCTCTCTGACTGGAATCTTTTTGTTGATGAACTACATTGGTACTTTAGTCTTTTATACTCTATTAGTGAAATAGCTAACATATTGGATTATCTCTGTATAAAGCCTGGTAATAAAATCTCTACTTACAATATGACTTTTATATACTATGCTTTCTAATTATGTTAGAGAAATAGTATTCTATACCACCACTATTACTAAGTGCTTTCAAATCAGATCCAGGATTCTATCTCTATCTGAAAACAAAATAAACCTATCTTATTTCAAGACATATACACTTGAGCAATGACTATTGATCACTGCTACTGGAAATGAGACTATAAATACCATCATATAAGATAGGCAGAAAAAGAGGCTTTTAAGTCTTATTTTTATAAACAAGATAAAACTTCCTCTGTTAGCATTACCATGGCTTCTTAGAACAAAGTAACCATATCTTTGGTAGCTTTATCTACCAAATTATTTCCTTCTAATTCTTTGTTTACCATTCCCAAGAAACAATTTGAATTCTTTATGGGTAGACTTTTTTTCCAAATTGGCCAACAATAGTAAGTTGACTAGTAATGAGTACAAGAAGCATCTTGAAAACAATCTGTATCTCTATTACAGTATAGAGAATCATAAGCTAAACTCTTGTCCTAAGAAGTAGATTACAGCCACTCATAAAGACCATAGTGTTTTAGTAGCTGCTAATCTTCATAGTTGTTTTTGAGAAACTTTTAGAAAAATGGAAAGTGAGCTCCAAGACTCCACATAGATTGAAGGCTGTGTTAAAATTTTCTATACAGTAATGAGTCTCATCTAACTCAATATATATACTTTTTTTGATTCTTGGTCAGGATTATCTTAATAAAACTCTATTTTGAGCTTTTGTTAACTCTAAGTCTACTTACTGTTCTGTAAACTCAAAATTTGTGAATATCTACCACTTGAAAAAATTTGCAACTCTGCTGGTTGTCCTCCACTTATTTGATAGTTTATTAAACAACAACATTTCCAAAATTGCTACTTTGTCTATGGTTTTTTCTACTAGTGATTATATAAATCCAGACTTCTATATTACTCTACTTGATTATTTCTGCTCTTTGGTTCTTGGATACAATTAGCTCATCTAATACAATCTACTGATTAACTAAGTAAATAGGTTAATAAACTTCTGTCCATCTTTGTGGGAAAATCTTATTCTCTCTTACATTATAGCCAACATACTAATAGCATTTTTATTTTCTAAGCAATCTAACATTGTTATTATTAGTGTTATGATATTCATGTATATATCAAAACTTCTAAACTCTAGCAAATTTCAACTCTGTCTTCACTCTTCAAATATCTAGACCAACTTAGTATAACTGGCAGAAATCTCTAACTCTTCCAATATCCCTTCCAATGTCTTTTCTAAGTATTACAAATTTACTGATATCTTCAGTAAAGCTAAAGCTAAAGTCTTTACTTTTTATTATTCTTATAACTTCCAAACCAACTTGAAAGAGAATGTTCAATTCTAGTTGGTTCTATATACTCTCTTTCAGCATCCAAACAAGAGGTTTTAAAAAAATTTATTGAGAAAAATCTTAATATGAGTTTCATTCAACTAACCTCATCTTTGTATAGTGCACTGGTTTTATTTGTTAAGAAGAAAGATAGTTTACTATGTCTTTATGTTAACTTCCACAGTCTCAACTGTATTTCTAAAAAATATTATTATCTACTCCTACTTATTTCTGATCTGCTTGACTTATCTTGCAAAGCTCAAGTGTATACAAAGATAGATCTTTGCTATGCTTACTATCTAGTTTGCATTACTAATAGTGATAAATAGAAGACCACTTTGAGAATATGTTACAAATTATTTGAGTAGTCTATAATGGTCTTTAGTCTTACCAATACTCTCACAGCCTTCCAGTGATTTATGAACAACCTCTTTTCCAATCTTTTGGATATTTGTGTTATGATTTATCTAAATGATATACTTATCTACTTAAATAACATATCTGAACATCACTAGTATGTTAAAGAAGTACTAAAATGTCTTTACAAGGCTGGCTTTTATACCAAAGTAGAGAAATATGAACTCTACTCTAAGTTGGTAAAGTATCTAGGATATATCCTTTCTCCATCTAGTATCACATCACATGTTCTGACCTTATCTATTCCTATCTACAGATAAATACTTATCTATATCTGTACTTTCAAACTTCTTCTAGTATAAATCAAAACACTCTATTTTATCTCAGATATCCTCACTAGTCCAAGACAACTTTATAAATATCTCTCTTAATATCTTGATATCTGAAAATCACAAGTAATCAGAGTAGCTTGCTCAACAGTTACATTCTAGATAGCTATCCTAGGTATACTAACTAGTATATAATCTAGTAGCCTATACTATAGTAGACATTCTGAAAATCAACCAAAACTAGTACTCCTTTTCTAGTATTAGCAATGATATATCTTACTATCTCCCAGTGGTTTTCTACCCCATAAGTCTACAAGTCTCTAATTCAAAATATATGACCAGTGTGACTCATAGAAGTGTAGTATACAAGCTGAAACCAAAGGTTATTCTTGTTATGATATGCTTGAACACTAATATTTTTCTTTTTCTTTTGTCTATTTTTCTTGATTTTATATTTCTTTTCTTTTGATTTTCTTTTTCTTTTTCTTTTTATTGATGATGAAGAGGCACATGACTGCGGCTACATGACATATCACATGTTGTGATGTCATAAAGCCTAGAATGGACTAAAGCAGGCTGGAGTGGTCTAGATGGATAGTGTCAAGAAACATGTTAACTACATGGCTATCTTATGGTGTACACATAGTATACTTATGAACAATACATGAACATTAGGGCAGGAGTAATTATTTGTAGCATGGACTATGTGTAACTTATATAAATAGGATAGCAATCCAGAAGAGACTCCTTGTTGAGTTCTCTTGTGATCCCCACATTGATAGTCTACTAAGAGCTTTACTTGTTTGTGTGATTATTGGACTTTGTATCTAGTGGTTGCCACAACAATTTTGCTTTGTCTTCTGTATTCTCAGATAATGCATTTATTTAGCCTCACTATGTTTAATGATAAAGTAATATAGAGTGTGGAAACTTTATATAGTGAGCTTAATAATACAGAATGATCTTGGCTTTAGCTTATATGCTATACTGTCTATCTACTATATGGTTACAACTTCAGATAAATAGAACAAAGTCCAAAGAGAATGAGTGAGTGCTGATAGTGGTGTGTTGTTGTTGAAACTAGAGATTGAGTTTAATAGAGATTTCTTTATTGATTATCAGATTAGTGAATTATAGTATATAACTACTAGTTTTATATACAAGTTAGATAGTTTGAAGATGCTCAGAGATTTCAATGTACAGCCATGAGTAGAGGTTTTAGTGTTTCACCACTGAAAGAGGTCAGATAGGAGTATCCCCATCATAGAAAACTAAATACCTAAAGAATTATATTGCTACTATAGAAATATGTTACAGGAAAGGTGGCCATCATGGAAGATAGGCTTGTGTCAGACATGTTGGGATGACATCACTGCCACAGAAACATATCTTCAGAATGGGTGGACTTGACATATGACAAGAGATGAGCATGAGTATGATGATTACTAGATCTTACCTTAGTTGTTCAAGTGATGGACTGAGGGAATAAACAAGCAAAAAAGATGGCACTAGTTAATGTCTAGGGGAAGAAACACCTAGTGAGACATATAAGCAAATATTCTGACAATACCTGGGACACTTACCACACTGAAAGCCAGACATTGAAAATGTTGGCAAGCATGTCTCGGCATTTTCCGGCGAGCACCGTGATTTGGAATTAAGTACCATCAATCCACCGTACCTTGTGACTGGGTACATACTTGCGTACCCACCTCGCCTCTTCTTTGGTGCTAAGTCGATTCCCTTCTCTGCCACTAGGCTGAAGATCTCTCACGAAGAGACCTCAGGGTTGCAAAAGCAAGAGAAAGCAATTGCTTTGCGTTAAAATCTGAGGTAGAGCACTTTTTCCAATATCCACAAGCTGTGGTATGATACAACGTCAGTGGACCAGGTAAACACCCAGAGGAAAAGTGAAACTATCATTACACGCGCATTCGGATCAAAACTTCCCGACAAATTTAAATTTAAAATGTATCAGACATCTAGAGGAAAATTCAGGGTCCTTCTCTTCGAGCGACACATGACTGAGAGAAAAATGGTGACTGTCAAATCTGATTGGCCATATGCTATATTTCCCGCCTATCACCTCAACCCTGAGACATCTTATACACAAAAGGATAGTTCGAGGTTGAAATCGCACAATGCTACATAAGTTGGAGATTAACCGAGGAGAGACGATGTGATTTTGGCCCCCATCCCATCATGGTATTCTGTAGAGCTGGGCTCGTCCTTTCGTTCTTGTATCTTGTCGGAACTCTCGACCTTCTAGGACTGGTGGCTGCTTTCTCTCTTAGTCGTTCGGATAATGTGAGTGTCCCCCTATAGAGTTCAAGTGGCGACTAGATTACTAATTTGCGAAATAGCTTGCTGTGTAAGACATCTCTTGCATATCAATGCTCGTGCACTCTTAACTTGACGGAAAGATATTGGGGCCAAGATTCTGCAAATCACCAGCAAAGGTGGATTAAACTGTGGATACGGATATTAGGCCGTTGATGAACATTTCTTAGGCTATCCTCCTATTGTCAAGATGATACTATTGATGTGATTCCACTGGCATTCTTATACGTTTTCTTCGGAGAGGGTGGGGAGCCGGAAATTGATTTCGCGAATGTAAGTGTGATGATGTCTTGTGTTGGTGCAATATCCTGATAGCCACTTGAGATATGCAATCAATATGGAAATACGTTTCCGGGCTCTGACCTGGCGGATTGTCACTTCTTGGCTTCTGACATCAAGACGTGTCAATCCAAGGGGAAAATAGTTACGATCAGTCTCGGAGGTGCCACGGGCCAAGTTGGATTCCCGGATGCCGGGACAGCTAATGATTTTGCGAAAACCATTTGGAATATGTTCCTAGGTAGGGATTTCTTTCAATTTCGTTGTTCTCGTACTGATGTGAACTATAAGGAGGTGGTAGGTTAAAAAATTTATCGATACCCTAATACCCATTTCACTAATGGGTTGGCTGAAACATGTAGAAAGTGATACAAGGCCTTTTGGAGATGCGGTTCTCGACGGGTACGCTCGCCTCAATCAGATTTTCAAGTTCTGCGATCCACTTACTCTTCAGTGTAGGGTGGATTTGGACATAGAGTCTGGTTCTTCCTCGTATTATTCAACGTTCGTCAACAATTTGAGAACCTTGTCGAAGAATTCGGACAAGCGGTACGTGGTGTTATTTTATGCTCACATCTCCAATTCATGTATGCAGGTACTATATTACTGCCGCCCCTCAATGCCCCTTTCCAGACGCATCATTAGGAAATGCAATAAACAATGCCGTCTTTGATGCCGTCTTTGTCCAATTTTGTACTTCTATTCCATCTGGACCATAAGCTCGGGCAAGACTGTTCTGACATTTCCTATTAGATAACAACGATTGCGGACTATCACAACCTTCGGTAAGGCCACACGATCAATACCATCCTCAAATACTGAAAACCATGGCTTTGAAATAGAAGTTCAACTTTGATACGTGGTATGTACTCAACAACTATATACCCCCTCGATCGTTTGTAAAATATATCGCTTGGTTGACTTCTACAGGGATCAGTGGGCTAGAAAAACATCACCTAATCCAGATGTCAAAGTTTACATTGGAGCGCCTGCTAGTCCCCAAGCAGCTGACTCAGGTTATGTCGACGCTGAAGCTTTAGTCAGTATTGCCAAGAGTCTGCGAAACAAGTATTCCTCCTTTGGTGGTATCATGCTCTGGGATGCAGATTCAGCACGTAGTGAGTCTTTCTCCTTATTATTGGTCGTTTAAAAGCTTACCAGTGTAGACAACGACAATTTTGATCTCCAGGTCAAAAAAGCTCTTATGCAGGGGGGAGGGTCCTCTAGTAAAGGTGGTGCTACCTCCGACACTTCCAGCTCAGTGACCTCGAAAACAACTGCACCTACTTCCAGCTCAGCGGCCTCGGAAACAACTGCACCTGCTTCTAGCTCAGTGGTCGTGGAAGCAACAGTGCCTGCCGACTACCAAGATCCGCGGAAATTGGCACGAGTTAAGCGGCCGATTAGTTATACCATCATGCAACCCGAAAAGCGAAACATCGACAAACCGCGAATATCATCTCGCTTCTTCCGTTTTTGATGATTTTTGGACGAGAGAATAGAAATTTCAACGAACTTGAATGCTTACGATTTATATGTAGATTGTGTATCCTGCTCTCTTGTCATTTGAGAGTAGTCTGAGTTGTATTTTAGTTAGTTTCATGAGATATATATCATGTTTGACGACACAGCATCTGGTTGGTCTTGACGTTTTTCAATCACATCTCTGGACATGCCAAGTGGAAGATTTCTTTAAGAAAAAGTTGTCAGTTGTTGACATTGGTCCAGTATTGTACGCTATTTTTACTGGACACGCGAAGACAATAACCTCATTTTTGGGGACGATGCTAATTTTGTATCCTCTATAAAGGGACAGTGATAGCGCCGAAACGCGAAGGGGCTCACACGTCCAAACACTACTACAGTAGTACTAGGACTCAGCGCTCACTTCATTAGGTATCATCTCCATCTCACCTGTTGCCAAAACCCAGCGATGCGGGAACTCTTGCGTTTTTGGGAACTGGAAGAAACCACTCAGAATATGAGAATTATCCAAGGTCTTGGCATGAGTTTTCCGTAGTTAACGTGTGTTCAGAATACACCCAAATGTTCCCACAAGGTTCAAAGTTATATTTACAACCAAGATCGTGTGACTCGACGACACCGAGCCAAGCATACTTGATCTACGTTTGAACGGAATAAGAGTGATCACGACAAGGTAACGACGGGTCGGATCCCTGAAACTCAGAGACGAATGAAGATGGATGCGGAGTGAGAGAATTTAATTGGGGATTGTTATAATTCCAACGACTTGCATTGTTCTGGGGAGGAAGTTGAGATTCCGACCACGTGGTATGCAGTGACATTGTAGCACCAAGAGCAGTTGAAGCGCCAAGAAAAGCTCAACCTGGACTTCTCTGCAAATGTAGGAAGATGAGGAGTCTGGAGAGTTATGGAAAGACTTGAATTGAGGAGTGTTGTTCTGGGAGAGAAGTTAACTAGTGTTGCGCGGCGGTGATACGACACCAGGAAAGGCTGAACCTCGACTTCCTTTGTGAGTGTAGGTTTGGCTCGTTCTGTTTCGGTGGTTTCGGTTTCCAAGTGGAGGTAGAGGTCCAGGATCGTAGTTGGGATTGAATGCTTGCCATGAGGCCTTGCCAAAGGGGACGCAGAGTGCGCCGTCGGTCGTATCAAACGTATAGCAACTAGCGTCTGGAGGGGGCGAGACATTAGGTAGCATTGTCATCAATTTTGCATATAGTACGTAGCCTGCATGGGCATCATTGGCAGCATCTAGTTACGAGAAATCAGAAATTGATAGGCAACGACGAAATACTAACATATCTGCTGGGGCGCAGTGAGCAGGCCCTCCCAATTGCTTCGAGTTATTTTCCCTTTGGCAAGGGCACGATACTCGTAGACAGCAACTAGATGAGCTAAACCCAAGGATGAAGTGTATTTTCCCTTCCACCGCCCGTTGTCTACAGTGCGCGCCAGCAATGCAAGATCCACACAGTTCTTGAGATCAATATTCCAGTCTCTATAAAGCTTCGTAGCGTCGTCTATGGTAGAATTAAGCAGGTGTTGGGAGCATAAGTGCGCTGCCACCTGACCTTGGATACCTACTCCGACCTTGATGATACTTGGATTGAGCAGCAGGTCACGCAATTTCGACGGAAATTCTAGTGTCTAGTTGATTAGTAATGCTTTTTTGGGTGGTTAACTGGGCTTACCCCGCATTGCTGAGACCTGAAGGAGAAAAATAATCTCGTGGTTTGCGATTTGGACCAAAGCAACCCGATTTTGAGCTCTACCCTTGATGTAATTGGGCTTCCATTCGAGATCAAGTCCATAGGGGCCTTTATTGAGTCGTTGAAGGAGATGGTTGGCCTGTCGATGGTCACGTATATAAGTGATAGATACATTTGGATGCCATTCTCGCCATGAGTATGGGACGGAGGGTTTAGGTGGCGGGGCGGGTGGTAGCGGAACCGAAGAGAGGTGGACCTCCATCTGTGGCGCTGAGTTGGAAAAGGAGAGAATGGAGGAAACGTGCACGGATACACGCACAAGCTGCGTTCGGTTAATCAACGACGGCACGCAGGTAAAGCGGCCAGATGTATTCTTTCTATAAATACGCTGATAAAGCAGAAGGCGAGCAAATGGTAGCAAGTCCTTGGCAATTGGGCAAGAATTCAGGCGTGTCAAGGTGCGATAATAAATGGATCCGACGGCTAGTCGGAGGGCAGTGACGAAGAGACTGTTGAGCAGCAGATTGCCGTGAATGTGAATGCTGGCCCTGGATCCTCCGAACTCAGCAGGCTGCAACCAGAAATCAGAATGTGTGTGTTCGAATGTGACAAAGTACGATCCACCGTGAGAGTGTTCTGAAGATAGTGATGGCTTCTGATTGGCTACTATTTGGAGGCACGGACCCGACTCATTCAAAAATTCATCTGGCGTCTCACGTAAGCGTCACAGCGGGCAGCAGCCAGTTTTTCATTGTGTCTGGCTGGGCCTTTGTGCGGCAGAAAACCCTGGGCCCCTCCCAGATGTGATCACGGCAATACAGGCCTTTGGATGCAGAAACCATGTGTCATTGCCACAGGCTATTCTTGGCTCTGAGCATTTCCTGATTCGAAAATAGTTCAGGGAACAGGTGGCCGCAACAAAGTCTTGGCAAAAAGTCTTGGTACGTGGACAAAAATAGTCTACAGGCGAGGCATAAGAGCAAGTGTTCCCTCTGGTTCTTGGCCCCGATATTTTTTCCTCGCAACCATGAATACAACTCATCCTCTCCCTGACTCCTCAGTCTACACACGCAACTTGTCTGACACCGACATCAAGCGCATGGTTGTCTCCTCCTTCCAAATCCTCGACCATGTATGCCAATTTTGTGTATTCTGTGTATAGCGCCAGAAGTCTTTACAGTTCCTCTAGCCCTCTCCACCTACCCTGCGAGAAATTCTCGCTGCCTATCGAACAAAGGGGGATGGAGACCGCAACATGCTTCTCGCCATGTTGAATGCAAAAGCCGCTGAGGACCAGGTTTGTCTGTCGCTCCTGACTTAGTCACGCCACTCAGTTCGACTGTAGCGTATAGCTGCGATGGCAAATCTCCATCGCACTGTATTGGACGTATATCAGGCGTCATTCGAACCATCACAGCTACCGCATGGTAGTTCTAATCATCATCCTCCTTCTTTCACACGATCTCCACCACCTCCACCACGACACGGTCGACCGAGTCCATATCGAGCAACTTCACCGAGTTGGTCGCCTTCACGGACCCATTCCCATATAGTTCTTCGCCCAGAAGTACCAGCGTATCATGAACCATCTCGGAAACGTCCTCGGGGCTCGCATTCCCCACCTCGTGCTGGGGTCTACGAATCCCATCCTGGTTCGCAGCATGAGCAGTTCCCGCCTTCGCCTTACTCATCATCAGACAGAAGCAACTCTGCTGAATACTCCCCGCGCTCCCGCCAATCAATGGCAATAGGTTCCTTACTTTCATCTGGGCCGACTAAAGAAATGAACGGAGATATCCATGGCTGTGATTGACGATGATAGGCATGATGAAAGGTCATGGGTTCTTGTCACCATCACAACATTTTATGTTGGCTTCGTGCTTGACTTCAGTCTCTAACGAAATGGATATATTTAATCTTTTCTTCAGATTGTACCATATTTCCCGATACTGGTGCGGACCTTTTCGGGGGCGTGCTACTATTCTTCATTGAAATGTCTTACTTCACACCTTGTATGTAATGTCTGCTCGTAATTTGGGTCTGTATTTGTGCTATGCGTCTTGGAGGTTGTTGGTCGAAGTCTGAGCTTGGGCTCAAACGTTTGTTTCTTTCGTCTCTTCGTCTTGACTTTCTGGGACGAGTAAAAACGTGTCAGTGCCTGTTTACCTTGTTTTGGACCGGATGCTTTAGAGGTATTTACGTAAGGCCTACCCTCCCCTGAGTATTTTATTTTATCCGCTTGACTCGGAGCAGTTGTGTATAATTAACTGATACTCCGCCGCACGTGATGACAACGTTGAAACATTCATTCTAGAATTCATCCTGGTACAATGTCCGACAGCGAATTCGACATTATTCCGGATCCATTCACTAGTGTTACGGATGCAGAATGGTCACGACTACTGGGGCGTACGAACCTTGACCACGATCTGATCATTGATGCCAGTCCTGCGAGGTCGACAACATCAACCCACTACAGTGATGAAAACCTGATCGACATGAATATGAGTGCACTAGCTGAGCTTGATCGTATCGAAGCCTCTGCCTTGCAATCTCCTAGAGGACCTTCGCCTCAGGGTGCGAGTCTGTTTTACACATGGTGAGTACTCCAAGAACCTCAACTGCAATACAGGCCACCCAATTGCCCCATCTGACAATCGAGGTGAGCTAGCATTTGTATAATTTTATTTTCGAGCTGCTCATTAAAACCAGGAGGTGTGTTGCTTTTACCGTTATTGCTTTATGCAGTAATGGCTAGAATCATGAGAAGGACATAATGACGGAACAATCCAATCACGCTACTTCGCAGGCGATCATTTGATCGATCAACCTGTAATGATACTAGAAGCTCTACCAAGTGGCCTGACACATACTGTAATCGAGCGTAGGCCCCTAGTCTGTTCGTCTGCCAGAAATTGAAAAGAATTTCATCTCAGGTCCCAAGAAACGGCCACGAAGTCAAGCTTCCACCGGCTCCTATTGCAAAGGAGATGGAATGACAAGGCATCTCTTTGAAGCCTACGAGGAAGAATTAACCTGTCCTATGTGAGTTTGTAGAGTTCATGATTCAATGATCAACAATTTACCTTTGCTATGGGGTCCAGTTGCTGTGATTTATTGTAAGTTTCACCTGAGTGTTTGTGTTTGTGATATGCGGGATAGTCACCAAGCAATGTAGTGTCTCTACACATGCTGGTAATCCATGTGGCCACAGTTACTGTGGAGATTGTGGATGGCAATGGATCAAGAAGAGTGTATGTAATGACTACGCTTGCTTGAATCCAAAACTGATTCGGGATTTGTAGAGCCAGCACCAGTGCCCTGTTTGCCGAGCAAAGTTAACACAAAGCAGGCCCTTGATTCCAAATATAGTCATAGATAGTCTGGTCGAGAAACATATCGCACAGTTAATTTCTGCGGGAGATGCAGGCTGGCGACCGCAAGGTTTTAAGTTCAAGGAGCGGACCCGGCGCAAAGAGTGTGTCCTGCTCGCGTAACTCATTTCTTTTCTGTGCAACTAACGTAACAACGCTCATTTGCTTAGAAGGTGGAAAGCATCTGTCGATACGCGAACAAAAGCCAAACAAACACGTAAGACAGGTGTGCACCCCATTATCACTGAGGAGCTCCTTCAAAGCTCGGTCAGGGACGTCCTCGTTCTCCCGAGTGACGACGACAGCTCCTTTGTCGACAGTTCAAGTGATGGACGACAACGACCCGAGACAGTCATTTCCCGCCGCACTCGAAGCTCGACAAGAGCAAGGCAGAGATAAATCTGATTTAGATGCTACAAGTCCGCCTCGAATTCTTGCCCTTCCCGTGATGTAATTAGTTTATGGTCTGTTGTTAGTCTCATCATTCTATATTTCCCAAACTCCAGGTAGTCCCTATTTGTGCTGCTTCGTGGCTAGACCTCGTTACGTGTTCAGTGTAAAACATTGTCTTGGATGTATTTTTTCTTTCACTGGATCACAGAAATATTTTCTTTATATGATTTAATAAGCGTCCATATCTCAAACCTTTCTTGTTTTATGATAATGTCCTAGACCTCACCAGTCACTCACCCCAATTCTAATCATTCTCACCAGTCTTCACATGAAAAGGGGGGGAATTCGACTGATCATCTTATTTTTAGTCATTTCAAATTCTTAGTTACTAAACAAAGTATAACTTACCGTCATGCCCTCGTGCATGCCCTCCATCCTTAATGTATTGTTAGAGCCATACTCAGAACTAACTAATAGACATGTGTTAAAGAAACCTGTGTGATCTGGTTGTGAGAGTCAACCTCTCTCGACTTAACCAAAGACTCGTATCCGAAAGCACCAACGGTTATCGGATTTGGCGGGCGTCAAGTAGGCGGAAATCGAAAGAACTGCCAAAGGCTGAATAAGACATGAGTTATTTGCAGTACTTTCTTCGCTCACTGCGAGACTGATCTGCCTATCGAGTAATACATTCGTGAATCATAACAACGTTAATCTCGACGTAGCACTCGTCACGTCGTTGTCAGTAACTTCTTCAAGCATCATCGTGATTTGTTGAGCCGTCCTCGAAATCTATCGCGTGTTGATGATGAGGTCGGTCTGAAAACTGAGAAATCGACCGCATGACAATGTCATCCTGTATCTCTGGCGGTAAGTCATATTCCGAACTGCGTACGATCATTGTGTATACAGCTAGAAGATGGCTGTCAATCGAGGAAACAAACAGAGAAACATACAAGAGCAGACCATCTTCGATTTTTCCCAGTGATTGGTTAGTAACCGTTTGCTTTTTGCGTAGACCTGGAATCAACAGCGTGTACTGTTCAAAGTCTAATTGAGAGCATATGGTGTGAATAGGCAGTCGCAGGGCAGGGCGAAGACACCAAACATACTTGCATTGCATGCCCTCACGAAGGCACAAACCTGGGTTGCTTTTGATCGACCTTTCTTGTGAGCCAAGCCAGATATGGCGAGCCGCATGAGCTCCCCCGTCAGATCTGAGAGGCCAAGCAAGTAATCTGACACGGGCAAGGGGAAATACTGGAACTGATGTCAAAAGAGGAATGTGTTCGCTTGCTTGTGCTGAGATCACATACAGGGACACCCTCAGGAGAAGAGAGAGCATGTTGTACCGCTCGAAATGGTATCAAGGTACCATGTTGCAGATAATAGGCGAAGCTAAGGGCTTCTATGTATTCTTGAAGGCCTGGAGAAACCTGGTGCTGATATCTCCAGAAACAGTCGCCCGCAAGTTCATGAGTAAGACTGGCGTAGATATCCTGTACCTCACGCAGCTTTGAGAACCCACGCGTGGCAGCACGAGTATATGAGGTATCGTCGTCCTCGAGTGCAACACGGTGGAGGAGGAAGATAACTTTCTTGGACATATTGGTGATGTCACGGCTCATCTAGCAGTGCTAAGCCGGAATTGTTCTGAGACTGAAAAGGGCAAAGTCAGAAACCTTGATGAGGCGCTCTCTAGTGTCATTGTGATCGTCAATAGCCACTCTCAAAGACTCAAATTGTGCGAGAAGAACACTGCGGTTGTGGCAGAGAGGAGACATGGGTAGTCAGTCACGTGTGTCTTCATCTCCTCTACCATGACATTTACGCCAAAGCCGGGGTGTCCAATGTGCAGCATCGTTGCTTCTGCTTCTCACACAGTATCAACTTCCCCCGGCTCTCCCTCGCTTTCCACAGGCTCAACACAACCAGAGGTCTTGTGGCGCGACGACAACTTCACTGTCTACAAGGAAAAGACAAATCCAGTCTCTTCAAAGGCCCATGTGATCGTGGCTTTCAAGTGGGTTCCCAGCCTCTGCGTAGCTGCTTTTCATGACCAGTAAACAGTCTTCATGTTCCGTCAATATACACTCTAGTATGTCTAATGGCTCTGTAAACCCCCTAATTACTACTCATCGTCAGTCAGTCCTCGACAGACCTACCACTCCTTGTCAACCTCCGCAGCCTTGCAACCCGCATCCTCACTTCCTTTCTTCCGGATGTAATGCCTACCTCGCCTTCGGTGCCACCTCAGCAAACCCATCCTTCTTTCCGCATCGGTTTCATAACTCCGCCTTTTAGGGACAGCAAAATACCTGTGACAGATCACCTCCATGCACACGCCTATATTGCTCCTGCAGATCTGACGGGGTGGTGGAGAGGTATCGCTTACGGACCATTGGCTTGGTACGCCATTGACGACCTTATTGCTGAAATCAGGTTTGTCCTCCTCCTACGTCATGCCGAACATGTCAAAAATACTCATTGTATTTCTTAAGAGAAACAGTCTCGAATAATCGTGTCAAGTCGGGGTACCAAAACCGTACCCGAGCTCCCATCGACCTCGTTCCTGGTGCAGGTGCTCGAACGGGGACTGCAAATGGAATCGAGACTACCGTTGCAGGGTTAGCTCCTCAACTCGAGTCGCTGGAGGAGGGAGAGCCTTCCCCTCTTTCCCTCTCTCGGACCTCCTCACCCATTGACTCTCAGAGCCAGTTGCCCCATTTACAGGTGTAGTCGTCCTTTGATGGATCGCTCACTTCGTCCATTCTTTTCGCATTCTAGAACCCAGCAAGCATGTCCTATCGTAATACTTTGGTAACCGATTAAATATCTTGACTTGGAGCAAAATTTATTCCATGTCATCGTAATCACAAAAACAGGCGTGTATCTCATGTCTGGCGTCTAGTTCTATTGTCAGCCGCAGCTATCTTCAGACATTTAAGCATCTACAAAATCCCAAGTCACGCTCAGTCTCAGTATACAGATCAGAGTGAAGTAGCAACACACAATAAGAAGAACCAGATAGCAAAGTCGAAAGCGCAGCAAGTTGTTCTTCGTTAAAGCGCTTCGAGTCCTCATGCCAGGTGTCTTGATGCGTTCTCTTGAAATTGCTTGCACACTTTCTCACCGTGGTCGAAATTGGGATCTAGTGAAGTCAATTGAGTGAGTTGAGGAAAATTCAACACTTTTGGAAGGGCCCAACTGGATCATAAGTATGTTCTGCCAGGACACCAGTCAGCAGCTCAGGCAGCCATTTCTCCACTGTGTATGGAAAACTCTCAACCAATGCGCATATACCCAAGACCGCAGCATGCCTCTGCCGAATTCCCTTATTATAGTTGACATCATTGCGGTCTGGAATGTGACTATTCTTCAGCAATCGGATAAATCGATCCTGGGAGGTTGCTGTAAGTCAAGGGGAGCATTGTGTTGGATGTAAGCTTACTTTGAGTGTTAAAACACTGCGTCGTGGGGAAAGACGAAGTATTCCAGACAGCGTTCTAGAAATTATAATGTGAGTACCAGGGAATGAAGTGGAAGAGGGTGGACTTGAGTGATCAAACATAACAAGGCAAGGAAGGGGCGGGCAAGAAATGCACCACGACTGAACATGAACGCATGTCCACACAGGAGAGGTCGCTCTACCAGGTGGCGCGCAAGTTCAAGAAGTAGGGAAAGTGAAAGAAGAAGGGAAAATTCGCGAA
>Ga0157366_1000460_pt1 | contig 18546 bp, 18 predicted proteins | sample AttbisABBM1_FD_113149 | JGI IMG/M metagenome (GOLD analysis project Ga0157366, IMG submission 113149) | Fungus gardens microbial communities from leaf cutter ant in Botucatu, State of São Paulo, Brazil - Atta bisphaerica ABBM1 | ecosystem: Host-associated > Fungi > Mycelium > Unclassified ...
CAAGGAATCAACGCAGATTTTGCCATAGGAAAGCCCCACAAAAGAAATACTAAAAACAGATAGAAATTCAAAAATCCCAATAACTAACCACATCAGCCCATAAATAGATATACTTTTCAAAAACAGGGCTACTCCGTGGATAATTTTAGCAGCTGGATTTCGCTACGCGCCCTTAAAGTCTTACAGGTTTTGTATAACTAAATTTGCTAAGATCATTCGAAAAGCAGAGCCTTACAGAAAACACCTGTCGGAAACATCGTGGCTTCTGTCTCTTTCCTTTTGCCTGCTTCCCACGGGAAGGGAAGAGTGATGGGGGATATTGCAAAGGGACTTGAAATCCGCCTGCTGCTGCTCGAATCTACCGATCTAGAGGGGGATCTGGCGGGAGGCAAGGCGCCTCGAAGCCCTCCATCAGGCTTTGAGCGTGTATCGGCGGTACGTGCCCAGCAGCAGGCATTTCTGGCCAGCAAAGGTGCGAGGTCAAGCGGGAGAAGCTAAGTGGAATTGACTGCGAGAGGAGGAGAAAAAAGATTCAAGAGTCTTGAAACTTCTCGCCTACCCTGTTTGAATCTACGGTTATAGCGATGTGGATGGTGCGTCCCAGCACCGAGCATTGTCGCCACGAAAGTGGACGAGATCAAAGACACAAGGAGGTAGTCTAAGAGAAATCAACTCCAAGATGGAGAAAGGGAAGGGTCGCGGCAAGGAATAAGCCACAAGATATAGAAGAAAGCCAATTTTTAGCCGCTAAAGCCCACCGGGGTGGATCAACCCCCGGATAACCCTAGAGAAGCTATCGCACTCGACACGGGTACGACGTAAGGCGCAAGGAGCATGCTGCCTATATGTCGCATTATTCGACTAAATTTTCATATACAACGAAATAGCCGGAGCAAGCCCGGTTAGGTTCGTTTTCTTGGTCGAATATGATTCGGTATATCGATTTTATCTTGTGCAGAATGCGTTTGAATACAACGGCATACAGGTATTCGAATGACCGATCAAAGGGCAGAATTTAACAGCATCAAGGAACGAGCAAAGAAGAAGCTCGAACGCGACATGGGACCGGAACTGCTAGCCCATCTCAACGACCCGAGAACCGTTGAGATCATGCTCAACGCGGACGGTCGGCTTTGGCTTGAACGGTTGGGTGAACCGATGACCTGCATTGGTACGCTGCGCGTAGCGCAGGCGCAAGCCATCATCGAAACCATCGCGGGCTATCACGGCAAGGAAGTCACCCGCTCCAAGCCCATTCTCGAAGGTGAATTGCCACTTGACGGCAGTCGTTTTGCTGGCCAGTTGCCACCGGTTGTACCCGCACCGACCTTCGCCATTCGTAAGAAGGCGGTCGCCATCTTCACCCTCGATCAATACATCGAACGCGGAATCATGACGGTGCAACAGCGCGACGCGTTGATTGCAGCGGTACGCGCCCACCGAAACATCCTCGTGATCGGCGGAACCGGCTCAGGCAAAACCACACTGGTGAACGCGATCATCAACGAAATGGTGATTCAAGACCCGACTGAGCGGGTTTTCATCATTGAGGATACCGGCGAAATCCAGTGCGCCGCAGAAAACTACGTCCAGTACCACACCAGTATCGACGTGAGTATGACGGCACTGCTGAAAACCACCTTACGCATGCGCCCGGATCGAATCCTGGTCGGTGAAGTGCGCGGCCCCGAAGCACTCGATCTGTTGATGGCCTGGAACACGGGGCATGAAGGCGGTGCGGCAACCCTACACGCAAACAACGCCAAAGCTGGACTGGACCGGCTCGCCATGCTCATCAGCATGCATCCCGACTCCCCAAAACCCATTGAACCGCTGATCGGCGAGGCGGTTCATGTGGTTGTTCACATCGCTCGCGTCGATGGCACGCGGCGTATCCAGGAAATCTTGGAGGTTTCCGGGTACGCCAACGGCCAGTACATCACCCAAACCCTTTGACTAGGAGTCAAGACCAATGCACGCAACTCTTCCGGCAATTCGCCTCAACCGCAACGCCCTAGCCTACCTGGGGCTTTTCGCCCTGGTAGCGTTCGTCCTGCTGCTACCCCAGCACGCATTCGCTTCGGAGGGTACCGGCGGTTCCCTGCCATATGAAAGTTGGCTGACCAACCTCCGCAACTCCGTCACCGGTCCGGTGGCATTTACGGTGTCGATCATAGGCATCGTGGTCGCTGGCGGCGTCCTGATCTTCGGCGGCGAACTTAACGCCTTCTTCCGCTCCCTGGTTTTCATTGTCCTGGTCATGGCCTTGTTGGTCGGCGCGCAAAACATGATGAGCACCTTCTTCGGCCGCGGTGCGGAAATCGCTGCGCTGACAGATGGAGCGGTACATCAGATACGAGTCGCCGCGCAGGGCATGGTCGGCTTCTCAGGTCTCGCGGGGTAAGTCATGGCTCTGCGCGCGATCCCCATCCGTAGGGCTGGCAACCGAGAAAACCTGTTCATGGGCGGGGATCGTGAGCTGGTGATGTTCTCGGGCCTACTGGCAGGAGCGCTGATTTTCAGCGCCCAAGAAGTGAGGGCGACGGTGTTCGGCATCGCCTTGTGGTTCGGCGCGTTGTTCGCGCTGCGCCTCATGGCGAAGGCCGATCCGAAGCTGCGGCACGTGTATCTGCGGCACCGCCGCTACAAGCCGTATTACCCAGCTCGCAGCACGCCCTTCCGTGAAAATACGCCGAGTCAAGGGAAGCAATACAGATGATCCAAGCACTCGCAATTGGCATTTCTGTACTCGGTGCAGTTCTGTTGCTCATCCTTTTTGCCCGCATTCGCCAGGTCGGTGCCGACCTGATGCTGAAAAAGCATCGGTCGAAGGATGCGGGTCTGTCCGACTTGCTCAACTATGCCGCCGTGGTCGATGACGGTGTGATCGTGGGAAAGAACGGCTCCTTCCTGGCCGCATGGCTGTACAAGGGAGATGACAACGCCAGCAGCACCGACGAACAACGGGAGATGGTGTCCTTCCGCATCAACCAGGCGCTAGCAGGCTTAGGTAGCGGCTGGATGGTACACGTCGATGCTGTGCGCCGGGCGGCTCCGAACTACTCGGAACGAGGCGTTTCATCGTTTCCCGACGCCCTGTCTCTAGCCATTGATGAAGAGCGTCGTCGCTTGTTTCAAGGCTTGGGCACCATGTTCGAAGGCTACTTTGTCGTGACCATTACCTGGTTCCCGCCGGTGCTGGCCCAACGCAAGTTTGTCGAACTCATGTTCGACGACGATGCGGTAGCTCCCGATCATACAGCCCGCACTACTAGCCTTATTTCGCAGTTCAAACGTGAAATCACTAGCCTGGAATCTCGCCTTTCCTCGGCGGTCAAGCTGATCCGCCTGCGTGGCCAGAAAGTCGTCCTGGAAGAGGGTAGGACAGTTACACACGATGACTTCCTAAGCTGGTTGCAGTTCTGTGTGACGGGGGTCCATCAACCGGTGATGCTGTCCAGCAATCCGATGTACCTCGATGCAGTGATCGGCGGTCAAGAGTTTTGGGGCGGGGTCGTACCCAAGATCGGTCGCAGATTCATTCAGGTGGTTTCCATCGAAGGCTTCCCCCTGGAGTCAACCCCTGGAGTACTCACGGCCCTGGCTGAGCTACCCAGCGAATACCGCTGGTCGAGCCGCTTCATCTTCATGGACCAACACGAGTCCCTGAAGCACCTGGACAAATTCAGGAAGAAATGGAAGCAGAAGATCCGCGGCTTCTTCGACCAGGTGTTCAACACGAACACTGGGAGCATTAACCAGGACGCCGCCTCAATGGTTGGCGACGCTGAGGCGGCCATTGCCGAGGTTAGCAGCGGCCTGGTCGCGGCGGGTTACTACACCAGCGTAGTCGTGCTGATGGACGAGGATCGTGACCGCCTTGCCGCCTCAGCACTCCTGGTCGAGAAAGCCGTCAACCGACTGGGCTTCGCCGCCCGGATCGAGACAGTGAACACGCTCGATGCGTACCTGGGCAGCTTGCCGGGTCATGGTATCGAGAACGTGCGTCGGCCGCTCATCAATACGATGAACCTGGCCGATCTGCTGCCAACCAGCACCATCTGGACCGGCAGCGCTACCGCACCGTGCCCGATGTACCCGCCGCTGGCCCCGGCGCTTATGCATTGCGTGACCGTAGGCGCTACGCCGTTCCGCCTGAACCTACACGTGCGCGATCTTGGACATACCTTCATGTTCGGCCCGACCGGCGCTGGCAAATCGACCCACCTAGGTATCCTCGCCGCGCAGCTCCGGCGCTACGCCGGGATGTCGATCTACGCCTTCGACAAGGGTATGTCGATGTATCCGCTCGCGGCTGGGATTCGTGCGGCTACAAAGGGCCAGAGCGGCCTGCACTTTACCGTGGCCGCGGACGATGACCGCCTTGCGTTCTGCCCGCTCCAGTTCCTGGAGTCGAAAGCGGATCGGGCCTGGGCGATGGAGTGGATTGATACCATCCTGGCGTTGAATGGAGTCGATACCACGCCACCACAGCGCAACGAGATCGGCAACGCGATCCTGAGCATGCACGCCAGCGGCGCGCGCACGCTCTCCGAGTTCTCAGTAACGATCCAAGACGAGACGATCCGCGAGGCCATCAAGCAGTACACGGTGGACGGTGCGATGGGCCACTTGCTCGATGCCGAAGAGGATGGCCTGGCGCTGTCCGACTTCACGGTCTTCGAGATCGAGGAATTGATGAACCTCGGCGAAAAGTTTGCGCTTCCAGTGCTGCTCTACTTGTTCCGCCGCATTGAACGCGCCCTGAAAGGTCAGCCTGCAGTCATCATCCTGGACGAAGCCTGGTTGATGCTCGGCCACCCCGCCTTCAGGGCCAAGATCAGGGAATGGCTCAAGGTACTACGCAAGGCCAACTGCCTGGTGCTGATGGCAACGCAAAGCCTCTCCGACGCTGCTAACTCGGGCATCTTGGACGTGATCGTGGAGTCCACCGCGACCAAGATCTTCCTACCCAACGTGTACGCCAGGGATGAAGACACTTCGGCGCTCTATCGCCGCATGGGCCTCAACGCACGGCAAGTCGAAATCCTGGCAACCGCTGTTCCGAAGCGTCAGTACTACTACGTGTCGGAGAACGGCCGCCGTCTCTATGACCTTGCCCTAGGCCCGCTGGCCCTGGCCTTCGTCGGCGCCTCCGACAAGGAATCGGTCGCCACCATCAAGGGCCTCGAAGCCCGGTTCGGCCACGAATGGGTACATGAGTGGCTGGCAGGCCGTGGGCTGAATCTCAACGACTACTTGGAGGCCGCATGAGCATGGCTGATACCTTCAAAAGCTTGATCTTCAAGAAGCCCGCCACTTCTATCGAGCCACGCGATCCTCGTGACCCGCGTCGTTCGAAGGAACCTCTCGCGGGCGGCCGCCGTGCTGGCGAGTCCGAGAACCCCTACCTGGCCGCGCGCCGCACCTGGAACGATCACGTGGGCAGCGTCGTATCGCAGCGCCAAACCTGGCAAGTGATCGGCATTCTGTCACTGCTGATTGCGCTAGCCGCCGTGGGCGGCGTGATCCACATCGGCAGCCAGTCGAAGTACATCCCCTACGTGGTGGAAGTAGACAAGCTGGGCCAGATGGTAGCAGCCGGTCCTGTCAATGCGTCCAGCAAGGCTGACCGGCGCGTCATCCATGCGGCCCTCTCCGATTGGATCAGTTGCGCGCGCATGGTGTCGCCTGATGTCGCGCTACAGCGCAAGTGCGTGTTCAAAGTGTACTCGATGCTTTCGCCCAATGATCCGGCGACGGCAAAGATGAACGAGTGGTTGAACGGCACGGCCGACTCCAGCCCCTTCAAGCGCGCCGAGAAGGAAATGGTCAGCGTCGAGATCAAGACCGTCATTCCGCAGACGCCTGATACCTGGCAAGTCGAGTGGGTGGAAATCACCCGTGACCGCCAAGGCACCCTGAAGGGGCAGCCCGTCACCTGGCGCGCCCTGGTGACCACCTACATTGCCGACGTCACGCCCAATACGACCGATGAGCAACTGCGGAGAAACCCGTTGAGCATCTACGTGCGTGATTTCTCCTGGTCCCGCATTCAATGATTTCGAGATCGCCCCTCATGAAGACAACATTCTCCGCTGTGATCCTGGGCACTGCTGTGGCAGCACCTCTCCTGGCACTGGCCACCCCTGGCGATGACATTGCCGACAAGTATTTCAATAAGACCAACCCAGCGCTGACCGCCCAAGAGCGTGCAGCACTCGCCATCGCCAAACGATGGGAAGCGGGATCGGCGACCGGCATCCAGCCGGTGGCCGGGCCAGGCGGCGCCATCAAGTTCATCTTCGGCGCGCAACAGCCGAGCATCGTTTGCGCCGTGCTCCAGGTGTGCGACGTGGCCCTGCAGGCCGGCGAACAGGTCAACTCGATCAACCTGGGCGACACGGCCCGGTGGACGGTGGAGCCGGCCATTACCGGCAGTGGTCCGACCGAGGTTCAACACCTCATCATCAAGCCGCTGGACGTGGGCCTGGAAACCAGCCTGATCGTGACCACCAACCGCCGCACCTACCACTTCCGCCTGCGTTCACATCGCACCGAGTACATGCCGCAAGTTTCGTTCACCTACCCGGAGGAAGCGCAAGCGAAGTGGGATGCTATCCAACGACAGGAGCGGCGGGAGCGCAGCGACAACACACTGCCGGCCACTGGCGAGTATCTGGGTGATCTCAAATTCGACTACGACTTGTCGGGATCGGCGAGCTGGAAGCCTGTACGCGTCTATAACGACGGTCGCAAGACCATCATTGAAATGCCCCTCGCCATGCAACAGACCGAAGCACCGACGCTTCTGGTCGTGCGCAAGGAGGGGGGGCTGTTCACCAATGATGAAACAGTACTGGTCAACTACCGAGTGCAGGGCAGTCGCTACATCGTGGATACGGTGTTCGATCGCGCGATTCTCATTGCCGGTGTTGGCCGCAGCCAAGACCGCGTGACCATCACCCGGAGGAAGTGACCATGCGCAAGATTACCACCCTCGCGCTGCACTCTCTCTTCCTGGGCCTGGTCGGCTGTGCTCCTACCAGCCAGTACGGCAACTTCATCCAGTCGGCCACCCTCGATCAGCGGAGGCTCGCGGCTGACGCGGTACAACAGCTCTCTACGCTGTACGCACCGGCTCACACACGGCTGGAGCTGCAGCAACCAACGCCCGATCCGTTTGGCCAAGCCTTGGTCAAGTCGTTGCGCGACAAGGGCTATGCCCTTCAGGAATTCGCCCCTGCCGACGCTGCCCCGATCACCACCCCACCGCAACCAGCCACACCGGTTGCGCCGAACGGTCTGTCGTTGCGCTACGTACTAGATCAAGCCAGCGACTCGAACCTGTACCGTCTGACGCTCTTGGTTGGAAGTCAATCCATCACCCGTCCGTATGTAATCCAAAACGGTTCGTTCGCGCCGGCCGGCTACTGGGTTCGTAAGGAGTGACGCTATGACCGATAACCACGATCAGATGTCACCTGATGTCTCACCTGGCAAAGCCGCCAAGAAGACTGGGGTCCGCCGCGTCAACAACGTGCCCATGTATATCCTCGGCGCCGTCGTGCTGGCCTTCGGGCTAATCATGGCTCTGGTGGCGGCAGACCGCGCGGCCAAGCAGAACGCGCCGGCAGAAGGCCATGAGGAGAAGGCTGGCAGTACGGCGGTGTTCGCCAACGAGATCGCAGGAGACCATAAGGAAGGTTTAATCGCGCCGGCGAGCATACCTAAGGTGCCTGACATGCCGACCACTTCCGCATTGGAACCACTGGCGATTGCACGGCCGTCGAACCCAGACGTACCACCGGCGCCGCTGGCAGCCAACGCCGGTAATCTAGACCAGCAGCCTACGGATGACGAAGCCCAGCGCATGCGTATGGCGAAGTTGCAGATGTTCGAAGAGGCTGTGAAAGCCAAGACGACGGTACGCGTCGATGCCCCGCGCAGCAGCGGCTCCGCACTCGGTGGCCCAAGCGCCTATAACGGCACACCGCAGACGCGCGATGAAATGCTGAACCGCATTGCAGCGGTACAGCAGCAAATCGACGCGCAACGCAGTAACGATCCGACCGCGGCCTATCAAGCGCGCCTAGCGCAGATTCGCGGTATGGGTGTCGCTGGTAGTACCGCACCCACTGCCAGCATGGGTGCAGGTGGTGCTCCGCAGCTCTTGCAAACCTCGACCAGCAGCGGCGGGCGCAACAGCATGGTGCAGTTTGGCCAGAGCGGCCAGGGCGACCGCTGGAAACTGGAGTCGCAGCCGGAAACACCGCGGACTCCGTTCGAATTGCGTGCGGGCTTCGTGGTACCGGCCACACTCATATCAGGCATCAACTCCGATCTGCCAGGCCAAATCATGGCCCAGGTCGCGCAAGATGTGTATGACACGCCGACCGGCAAATTCCTGCTGATCCCACAAGGCTCAAGACTCATCGGGTCGTATTCCAGCGACGTCGCCTACGGCCAGGCGCGCGTGCTGGTCGCGTGGCAGCGCATCGTATTCCCCGATGGCAAGGCTATGGACATTGGTGCGATGCCAGGCGCCGACAGCGCGGGCTACGCAGGCTTCAACGACCAGGTGAACAACCACTATGTCCGCCTATTCGGATCGGCCTTCCTGATGTCCGGCGTGACGGCAGGCATCACCTACAGCCAGCGCTCCAATCAAGCAAGCGGCGGATTTGGCACCCAGCCGAGTGCCAGCAGCGCCATGAGCGAAGCCCTCGGCCAACAGCTCGGCCAAGTGACGGCGCAGCTGATCGCCAAGAACATGAACATAGCACCCACGCTGGAAATCCGGCCGGGATATCGCTTTAACGTCATCGTCACCAAGGACATGACGTTTTCCAAGCCGTACCGCTCGTTTGATTACTAACGCCAAAGGAGAAAGCCACCATGAAGCCAAGGCTTTTAGCCGCTAAATTAGCCCTCGTCGTTGCCGTTTCGGGCTCGTTGGCGGTCGCGCCTGTACAAGCGGGTATCCCCGTCGTTGATGCTACCAACCTGACTCAAAACGTCATGACGGCTATCGAGAGTGTTGCGCAGACGCTCAAGCAGATTCAGCAGTATCAGACCCAATTGCAGCAGTACCAGAACATGCTGCAAAACACGGTAGCCCCGGTCGCCTATATCTGGGATCAGGCGCAGTCCACCATCAATGGCTTGTTGAGTGCGACCAACACCCTGAACTACTACAAGAACCAGCTTGGTAGCGTCGACAGCTACCTCAGCAAATTTCAGGACGTGAACTACTACAGATCGTCGCCGTGCTTCTCGTCGACCGGTTGCACCGATGCCGAGCGTGCGGCGATGGACAAGGTTGCCACGCTCGCCAGCGAGTCGCAGAAGAAGGCTAACGATGCGCTGATCCGTGGGATTGACCAGCAGCAAAGCAAGCTGGTCTCCGATGCCGCGACGTTGCAGCGGCTCCAGGCCAACGCGCAGGGCGCTCAGGGCCAATTGGAGGCCATTGGCTACGGCAATCAGCTTGCCAGCCAGCAAGCTAATCAACTTCTGCAAATCCGTGGACTTCTGTTAGCCCAGCAGAACGCTATAGCAACCAAGATGCAGGCTGACGCGGATCGCCAGGCGCAGGAAGCCGCATCCTCGGCTCAACTGCGCCAGGGCACCTACCGCGCCAGCCCGGCCCGTAGCTGGTAAGGAGAACTTATGAAACCAAGCAAGATGATGACACTGGCCTTGGCCGCCCTCATGGTGGCCTTGGTTACCGGCTGTGACAACAAGCCGGCCAAAGAGCCCATGCCGGAAGTCAACGAAGCGAACTGCAAGCCTGAGAACATCGCCAAGCTCAAGGACAAAGGAACCCAACAGGCTTTCTCGTCGCTGTGCCTGCGCCGGACGGGCGGTGACTTTCAGCCGAGTCCGAAACGCGAGTGGTGAGAGGTCCGAACGATGAGAGTGCCAGTCAAACTGAAAATGTTCTCTCTGCCGCTGTTCGTCTGGTTGGCACTCTTCGCGGTCGATGCCCATGCGGCGATCAATAACGCCGGTATCTTCGATACCGTGTTGGAACGCTACAAGGACGCCGCCAGCGGATGGGCCGATGCCATCACAACAGCCGCGACCTGGCTGTTCTGGACGCTGACCCTCATATCGATGGTCTGGACGTTCGGCATGATGGCTTTGCGCAAGGCTGACATCGGCGAGTTCTTCGCCGAGCTAATCCGATTCACCATCTTTACCGGCTTCTTCTGGTGGTTGCTGACCAACGGGCCTAACTTCGCCTCATCCATCTATGAGTCGTTGCGACAGCTTGCCGGCAACGCCACGGGCCTAGGCTACAAGCTATCGCCGTCGAGCATCGTGGATGTGGGCTTCGCGATCTTCTACAAGGTCATGGATAACTCCTCGATCTGGTCGCCAGTGGATAGCATGGCCGGCATTCTCATGTCCCTGTGTATCCTGGTAATCCTGGCCCTGGTCGGCGTCAACATGCTGCTACTGCTCGCCTCTGGATGGGTGCTCGCCTTTGGTGGTGTGTTCTTTCTCGGCTTCGGCGGTTCGCGCTGGACCTCCGACATGGCGATCAACTACTACAAGGTTGTCCTGGGCGTGGCCGCGCAGCTCTTCGGAATGGTGCTCCTAGTGGGCATCGGCAAGACCTTCCTCGACGACTACTACTCGCGCATGAGCGCGGGCGTCAGCCTTAAGGAGATGGGGGTGATGTTGATCGTCGTCATCATCCTCTTGGCGTTGGTCAACAAGATTCCACCACTCATCGCCGGCATCATCACCGGCGCCAGTGTGGGCGGTGCCGGCATCGGTCAGTTCGGCGCCGGCGCAGCGCTGGGCGCCGCCAGCATGGCCGCCGCAGCCGCCGCCACTGGTGGAGCTGCGCTGGTGGCTGGTGCGACTTCCGCCGCCGGCGGTGCTCAAGCCATCATGGCTGCCTTATCCAAGGCGAGCGAAAACGTCTCGGCCGGTACGGACGTGATGTCCTCTTTCGCGGGGGGCGGCGGCTCGGACGATGTTTCGAGTGGCGGTGACGCTGGTACTGGCGGCACGCCTTTCGCGCAGGCAGCAGGCTTTAGCGGCAGCTCCAGCGGAAGCGGTGACAGCTCTGGCGGTTACTCATCCTCGGATGGCGGCAGCAGCTCAGGCGGCGCCAAGGCCGAGGGCAGAGACCAGGCAGGTACCGCAGGCCAGGGTGGCACCGGTGAAGGCGCCGACAAGGCCACCAAGAACGAACCCAAGCCGTCTGGCGGGGCAGGCCAGGCCCAGCAGGGCGGTCAGCAGTCCAGCTCGGGACAGGGGTTGTTTGCCTCGGCTGCCTCGGCGCTCGGCACAGCCGGTCGCATCGCCGCCGATGCCGGCGCCAACCTGGCGAAAGGAACGGCCGATGTTGCCAAGGCCAAGGGTGCGAGCATGCGGGATGCCGTAGCCGAGCGGATCGCCGAGACCACTGGCGGCAAGATCGCCGCGGCGATCAAGGGCAGCGACGGCGATGCCGGCTTTGGCGGGGGCAGCGACAGCGGCTGGAAGGACGAAGTCGAAAGTTTCGTCAACAAGAAGACCTGAAGTATCGAGCCATTTCCGGAAAAGGAGCTATCCGTGAAGAAGAAAGTTTTCACCCTGGCCGCCCTCATGGTGGCTCTTGGATCAACCGCTGGCCCGGCCAGCGCACAAGAATTACTGACCGGCGACACGCGCCTGGCTTGCGAGGCGGTGCTGTGCCTCTCGTCCGGCACTCGCCCCGGCGAGTGCTCGCCTTCGTTGGAGCGGTATTTCGGCATCAAGAAACGCAAGCTCTCGGACACGATCCGCGCTCGTTTGAATTTCCTGAACCTCTGCCCGGTGGCGAACCACACGCCCGCCATGCAGTCGTTGGTGTCGGCCATTTCGCAAGGAGCCGGTCGTTGCGATGCGGCTTCGCTGAACTCCACCCTCACGGATCTCTGGTACGACAGTGCATCCCAGCAGATCAATGTCTTCATCCGGAATCAGGCACCGGATTACTGCACCACATACACCAGCAACGGTTACACGAACTTCGTAGGCACGCTACCACGCTACGTCGGTGACGAACGCCGGGGTGGCCACTGGGTCGAGGCACAGGACTACGACCGTGCCCTGGCTGAGTACAACGAGCGAATCCGACAAGAGGACGCTGCCGCAGCAGAGCGCAGAAGAAGAGGCGAATCGGACTTCAACTGGCAATTCCGCTAAGAAGGAGGGGTAGGGCATGCCGTTCTTCGCCGATCTGCCACCGCAGCTCCAGGAGCGCGTCGTCTGCTCGATATCGGCCGCCGTCAAGTACGAGGTGCCGGTCAACATCGTGTTGGCCGTCGCCGAGAAAGAGGGTGGCAAGCCGGGCCAGTGGGTGCGCAACTCGAATGGCACACATGACGTAGGTCCGATGCAGTTCAACACCGCGTACCTGGGTGACCTAGCCCGGTACGGCATCACGGCGAACGATGTGGCGGCCGCCGGCTGCTACTCGTTCGACCTGGCCGCCTGGCGTCTGCGGATGCACATCCGCAACGACAAGGGCGACCTCTGGACGAAGGCGGCGAACTACCACTCGCGCACACCGCAGTACAACGCGGTGTACCGGGCCGACTTGATTCGCAAGGCGTCGAAGTGGGCCGATTGGCTCGAAGCCCGGTTCGTCACGCTCGACGTGATGAAGGCCGAGGCCACGCCCTCGGTGGCTCAGCAGGCCACACCGACGACCCAGCCGACACCTGCACCACAGCAGGCCGCCTCGGGTGCCGCAGCAGCCCGCAGCGTGGCGGTGGCCGGGTACGTGCCTCGCACTGTTTCATTCAGCCTCAACGACCAGAAGGGCAAGGGTGCAGACACTGCGCGCTGACACCACGCTGGCGCTGCCCCGCCTGGCCGTCGCTGATGGCACGCTCGAAGGCTTGAAGTGGCTCGCGTTGGCCTTGATGACCGGCGATCACGTCAACAAGTACCTGTTCAACGCGACGCTGCCGATGCTGTTTGAAGCAGGCCGCGTGGCGCTCCCCCTGTTCGTGTTCGTCCTGGCCTACAACCTGGCCCGGCCGGGCACGCTCGAACGCGGCGTGTACGGCCGTACCGTGTCGCGCCTGGCAGTGTTCGGCGCGGCGGCCTCGGTGCCCTTCATAGCCCTCGGCGGCCTTTATGCGGGTTGGTGGCCACTCAACGTTATGTTCACGCTCCTGATCATCACGGCGACAACCTATCTCCTCGATCACAACGGCAAGCTTCACCAGGCGGTCGCCGGCGGCGTGTTCTTGATTGGCAGCAGCTTAGTCGAATACTGGTGGCCGGCCGTGGCCTTCGGCCTGGCTGTGTGGTCATACACCCGCCGACCAAACTGGGTCGCCGCGGTAGTCGCGCTGCTGGCCTGCGCGGGCCTCTATTTCATCAATCGTAATCTGTGGGCCATGGTAGCACTGCCGGTGCTCGTCCTAGCTTCGCGCATAGACCTGCGTCTGCCGAGGCTAAGCTGGGCCTTCTACGCCTATTATCCTCTGCACCTGTTTGTGCTCTGGTTGATCCGCATCCCTATGAGCAAGGCCGGATATTTATTCTTCTTATGATCGTCAGCCGAGGAAGGCACCTAGCCTTATATTGGCATTAATACTGACGCCAAGTTGATAGCGAACGGTGACGGTATCGGACTGCCGCTCAACGATCCATGATCGCCGATCCCTTAGTTTGCCTGATTATCCCGCGGCTGGAGCATTCGACGCTTCAGCACCGAGCCGGGCTTGGAATGAGAACATCACATAAGTATGAGCACCAGGCAGTTGACACTGTGTCGCTATAGTCATTGATCTGCTGCTGGGGATAGTTGGCGGGGATTGGCTTCTGCAATTTAGAAGGCCCATGGTGGTGTCCTCCTACCACGTGAAGACCGGACGGATCACAGCCTTGATTTGCGAGCGATTGATTGGACCAAAATAGCGCCCGTCAAAGGATGTGGCACTTACGTCCGACATGAGCAGCACTTCGGAACTGCCGAGCTTGTAACTGTTAGCGTGGTAGCGCGGCAGCAACCGGCCGGCCTTATCAGTGTTGAGCACTGCGCTCAGGGGCAGCAGCTCTCCATTGATGCGCACACCATCGTCAGCAACGGTCACCATGTCGTCCTTAGTGGCTAAAACACGTTTCATCATGTAGCCGTAGCCGCCCTGGCAGAAGCCAGCACCGATGTAGCCCCGCTCCTTGGCGTCATCGAAAACACCGAGCTGCGGCGGGCAGAAGAGGACGTACGCCCCCTTTTCCACCGGCCCACAGCTCGTCCAGTACAGGCCAACAGGAATGCTCTTGGTGGTGTTCACGCGGGCACCGGCAATATAGCCGCAGGCGGCCAGCAGCAAGACGACAATGCCCCCGATAGCGACGCCCGCCTCGATACGTTTCAGGAAGTGGATCATATCGCGATGCCCTCCCCTACCACCTTAGCCTGGGCGGCAATAAGCAGGCGGTCGCGGCCCCTGGGCATGGAGATCGCTGCGCGCACGAAAAGCATCTGCCCCCTGAAGTACAGAGGCCACGTGCCATAGATCGCTGGGTAGCCCGTAACGTAGATCATCATGTCGCCACCCTCTTCTTTGATGCCCTGAAAAACAGAGCGACTCGGACGAGACGGAAATGTTGACAACCAATCTCGCCATCTCAGTTCACAAGGCACGTCTCCCTGATGAACAGAATTGCAGCTGGCATGGTGGTTATACGCAGCACTGTAAAAAGTACCCGGTGGTTACCAGGCTTTCTTCTCGAAGCATCGCCATCTCTGGCGAAGGAAGGTCCATTAGGGTGACGCCAAGTGGCCTGCAGCATCGCTGAACCTTGCAATGGCCGCTGGTACGGTCGAACATCTTCATTCATATGGACTTGGCCGGCAGCCCCAAAGTCTGTGACCCTCCCTGATCGAGGCCCGGTGATTGCTTACGATCCTGCTTGCGCATCAGCAACTCGTGCCGCCGAGTGACCTCACGCATGGAGTCCCAATTGGACGCCAATTCGGAATTCTCAGCACACATTTTGCGCGTCGCTAGCTCTTCGAGCTTCGGCGAATGTAGCCCCATGCCTTCTTTGATCTCGCGAACCATATCAAGACGCGCCTGCAGCGTCTGTAAGTAGGCCTGTTGTTGTGCTTGCTGACTCTGCCAGGCTCGCTTGGAGCTGGGCAAAGAGAGCAGGCCCGGCGCAAGTATCTGGGTTTGCTGCAACCGGGCCCGCTGACGGTCAATTAGGCCTTCCAATCGATCCTCAATGTGCTCTACTTGATCGTGTTTGGCTCGCAAGTAGAGCGCGAGGGTTCCAGAATAAGACTGTTCAACTGGAGCAGCCTCAAGGATGGCCTGTTGCTCGACCCCCGCCGACTTAGCGGCCGCTAGCAGGGGGACTCCTTTGTGCTCTTGCGAAGAGGTTGAGTCAGTACTTCCAAGAGTAGTCGGCGGCGCACTGAGGCGAACCTCCTTTATCACGCGGCTCTCGCCGTCACTGCCGAGGATGATAAGTCTTCAAAAGCTGCCTCCTTTTAGCCCCTAAAGCTAAATAGAGCGCCCGCGTCAATTTTGAGGCCTCCGCGATAGCTACCGCTTTGCCTTGGATATTGTAGTTATGCTTTGCGAGCTCCAAAACCCAAACTCCAAACTCCAAACTCCAAACTCCAAACTCCAAACTCCAAACTCCAAACTCCAAACTCCAAACTCCAAACCCAAACCCAAACCCAAACTCCAAAAATTTATCTAAATCTGCGCGAGCGTGTATGATAAAACTCACCAATTTATTGGTAAATTTTGAAATAGTAGAAATGAATGACCATGTCTGTATCTTGCCGCACGCCTAGCCCATGTACGGGCTATAATTAAACAGCTTCAATACTAGGGCTTGTCTGAAAAGTCGTGTTTGCTAGCCTACGCCTGTGATGGCAGTGGAGACAGGCATGACTGGGCGTTACGAGCTTTCGAATCAGCAGTGGGCGTTGATCGAAGACATCGTTTCCCCTCCCCAGAGGATAGGGCGTCCACGCCGTGATGATAGGCAAATGCTCAATGGCATCTTCTGGATCCTATGCTCGGGCGCCAAATGGCGTGACCTGCCCGAACGCTATGGCCCTTGGAAAACAGTCTACCAGCGCTTTCGACAGTGGCATGACGACGGTACTGTCGAGCGCCTCCTGGCGCGTCTGCATCTGAAACTGCGCCAGGATGGCTATCTGGAGCTGGACACCTGGATGATCGATTCCACCACGATCCGTACGACACGAGCAGCCTCGGGAGGCGGAAAAAAGGGGGCCCGGACGAACCGCTAGATCATGCGCTGGGCCGTAGCCGTGGTGGGTTGGGTACCAAGCTCCATCTGCTCTGTGATGCCCAAGGGTTTCCGCTGACCTTTACGCTGTCGCCAGCACAGCAGGCTGACTCACGGCATTTCATTCCCCTGCTCGAACAGGTGCGTCTGCCAGGTACCAAAGGCAGAACTTGCAAGCGTTGCCGCTGGATCGTGGCCGATAAGGGGTACGACAGCGAAACACTCCGGCGTCATTGCGACCGTGTCGGTATCCAACCGGTGATTGCTCGACGCAAGATGCGTCGTAAGCCCCGCCCTGGCTTGCCTCGACTCTTCGATCAACCCACGTACCGCCAGCGCAATGCGATCGAACGCCTGTTCAGCTGGCTCAAGGAAAAACGTCGGCTCTGCACTCGGTTCGACAAGCTGGCCAGCAGCTTCAAGGCGATGGTCACTCGGGCCTGCATTGATCGCTGTTGGCGTGTCGACTTTTCAGACAAGCCCTAGTCTTTGCTAACCCCTGAGCACTGCCTTTTTCGACCTGGATAATCTGCTATCATTCATGACCAAGAGAAGTCCTTTTGTTTCTAGATAACTCCTACAACTTGCATCTAGCACTGGAGTAGATTTACACCTGTTCGGGTAGACCAATAGACCTTAAAACGCCCAAGACACGGCATTAGCGTTCTGTATTTAAAGGTCATTTTTTGCTACTCCGTGTTATAGCTTGGCACCACCTCGTCAACCATCTTCCTGCCCTACTCCAGATTTCTGGCTTGCTTAGCAGCACCTCTAACTTGAGTGTTCCACTGACTCGCTCGGCTAGCGCTTTCGTAGCAACTATATCCATTCGTCATCGAGCATCGAACGCCATATGACTCGCGTAGTACTGCAATACTGAATGACCCGACCCAACTGATGCAGACGATTACACTTTACAGTGCATGCATGAAGTCTTGTGTATGCGACTCGGCATGCAGACTTTCATGTGCATGGTGGCCGACCAAGCTGCCGGGGTACGCGGCCATTAACCAGCTGAGGTACAACGGGGCTGCTTGCAGGTAGGTTATATCAGCAACCCAAACACCTGATCCGACGTGGTCGGAGCGCTCTGATTCAAGCCAAGCCTGAGTAGTGATAAGCATATAGCCAGCAATAGATAAAGCAGGAACAGGAGCAATACAACCAACTCGAAGAGTAGTTACATGCTCGCCTTTCAACAACGCAACAAGCCGTCTTGTGCTAACACGCTAAACCTTGGATACCTCTAATGTACGATCAGTGTCTTTAGGAGGAGCTACTTTTGCCCTAGCGAGGAAGATAGGATCCTTAAAATAAAGCAGCTGTTTTCCATAAATCGCCGGAAAGCCTGCGCAATAGACCACCATATCGCCAGACTTTTTAATATTACCCTGACTATCCTTGCGGGGGCTTGGCATACGTAAGGCCTCATCCACTGTAAGAAGAGGACGCTGAATTTCCTGAAGTGTTTTGGAAACCTGTCCTAGTAAAGCACTGGAACGCCTGCCACTGGTAGTAATTTGCTCTTTTATTATCGTAGTCTGCCCCGTCAATTTTGATAAATGCTCCGCCGTTTCCACACGGTTAGGAGGGTATGCATTTTGAACATGACAATTAGAAGTTATACTTTCATCTTTCCCGTAAAACTCTTGCAGCTGTGATAGATCCTGTATAACCAGGTGACATTTTATCCCGTAGCCCGCAATAAAAGCCAAAGACTCCTGCATGATATCGAGCTTTCCAAGACTAGGAAACTCATCAAGCATCATTAAAAGCCGATGCTTATAATGAGCTTTAGGTCGACCATCCTCGAACTCCATTTTTTCAGCAAGCAGCCTGACAATCATGTTCACCAAAATACGAACCAATGGGCGGAGCCGCGCTTTATCGTTAGGCTGCGTAATAATGTAAAGACTCAATGGGTCATCATGATTCATCAAATCACGAATCTTGAACTCCGAACGACTAACATTACGCGCTACTATTGGGTCACGAAACAGCGACAAATAAGATTTTGCCGTTGATAAGACCGAGCCTGCCTCCTCAGCAGGCCGATCCAACATATCTCGGGCAGAAGAACCCACAAGCGGATGATTTTCTCCATTGAGATGCCCATAATAAGCCATCTCTTGCCAAAGATCGCCGATCGGTCGTAGGGGATCGGCTAACATTGCATCCAGAGCGGGCAAGCTTGCCACGCCCCCTTCATCCAAGGAGCGATAGCAAAGGTGCAAAATACATCCTACCAATAAGGCTTGCGACGTCTTTTGC
>Ga0157366_1000461_pt1 | contig 18544 bp, 29 predicted proteins | sample AttbisABBM1_FD_113149 | JGI IMG/M metagenome (GOLD analysis project Ga0157366, IMG submission 113149) | Fungus gardens microbial communities from leaf cutter ant in Botucatu, State of São Paulo, Brazil - Atta bisphaerica ABBM1 | ecosystem: Host-associated > Fungi > Mycelium > Unclassified ...
CCGATGCAGGCGTCATCCTCTGAACCACCAAGGTCATGCATTAGATGATGGAAGTCAGGAAGACAAAACACACCAGGATGATTCTCACCCAACCATCTTCGCAGATTGAGCACGCAGCACCATCCGGTCAGACTCTCCAAATAGTGCGTCAGGTTGGATGAGTTGACATGCTTCACGTAACGTGAGATAGTTGCGCTTAGACGATCGTGGAATGTACGCAAGGAACTGATGCATTCAGAGGGCAGACTTGAAAAAATTGTTAATGACAATCTTGAGTAGAAGAGTGAAATCACCTTGCACTATCCTTGAGTTTGAGAATTTCAGTTACCAGACTGTAGATGGTCTGAGACTGCAGGCGCGGTTGAATACCATGATTTCTACCAACGAGAATGGTACTCTGGTTGAAGGAAGATAAGACTCTAAACAAAGAATCTGAATAGGAATTTGCATTCCTCAAGATTTCACTGATGTAATGATGTTAGAATCTTCTTGTCCCCTGTAAATAATTCATAAGCGCACCTGAAGCATGTAACAGTCAAATCAAGAGTAGACTGAACGAAAGCATCATATTCCAGGCCTTCGATTTCACAATCGAACGTCATGAGATGCACAATAAAACCACCCAAGTCAGCATCCTGTTGTCTATCAGAGCTGAGAAGACAAGTTTCGACATAATCCGTGCTCACCGAAATGCGCTCAAAACCCACGAGCCCAATCACCCTTCCCAAGAACACTCGCAGAGTAATCAGATTGCGCAATGCGGATCTCTGTTGGTCCAAGCTGTGCTCTGTCCCTTTCTCCCCCTCAACGAAACCTTTAACTAGTTGGAAATCCACCTCACGGGCTCTCTTGACAAGACGCGTTCGAGCATTCTTAGTGAAGTACTCTGTTGGAACATAAAGAAGTAGGCGATATACGGCCAGTTCGCTCTCCTGAATTTGAGCAGTTGTGGTGCTGGCAGCCTCAACAAGATAAGATAGCATAGCAGCTGAAGTCGATCAGTCAAACTCCAATTGCAAAAACAAGAGCACCTCTCACATCTCAGGTTTTGCATCTCCCAAAATTCGGCAGAATGAAGGAGACGAAAGAGAAGGTACTCCGGACGTAGCTCCGGATCGACTATATTCGGAGCATTTGCTATGGATTCGAGATCAATACCCAGGATAAGCTGAATGATGTTGGTCAGTTGGGAGGAGGTCGCTAGTTGGCTAATCCTGATATGAGATAAACCGAAGACACCGGTGAGAAGGGACTTACTCTAGCAAGGAAAGCCATCTTTCAAGAATCAGATGTAACACAGCTAATGCACCCGATTCGGGGCCCTTCAAGTGGCACGGTAGACCAGACCAAGTCGTACCAGAGGGTTTGAATGCGCTGTTGAGATACGAAAGGACAATATCGAGATCTCGCGATGGAGGGCCTTGCTGGATATCATTCAGAGAAAGATAGTGTAACAGAGTCCTGAACTGCCAAGGAGGACATGAAAAAATGTAACCTTGATTGTTTTCAAAGTCACGACTCACAATCTCCAGTTCTAATTCCGCAATCAATTCACCACTTCCACCTGTTGTGTTAATGACCCCCTTCGCCTGCTCGATGACTTTCATCATGCTGTCCTGTGTAGTAATCTTGGCAACATTCAGAACATATTCAACCCTCAGCATCGCAGTGGCAACAATCTGGGTCTCCCATCCGTCTCTGGCTACTACAGATTCTCTCCTCTTCTTCCCTTTTCCGGGAAGTAGTCGTTTGACTCTGAGTATTTTGAGTAAAGCCTTGCGGACAGTCTGTTCCCTGAAGTTAGAAACTAGGCACCGCACACTCATAGCCGACTCTTCCGTAAGATGCTGCATTGGCAGATTTGTGAGGACGAAAAGGATCAAATATACTTGCAATGAGAGTGACACGGCCAAGGCTTTAACATCTTGAGCTTGAGATTCAAACCCAGAGTCAACGGCCATTGCGTTTTCCTTGAGATCGCCTATTCCCTTCAAAGAATTGGAAAAGGCTTTCCAACTATCGTTTATCGTTTCAAAGATCATCTCGACACATCTTAATGTTTGTCCAGGTGTCAAAAACGTCCTAATTGCGCGGCCCAACCGTTCTAGACTCCGGTTACTCACAACGTGACTTGAAAAACACTGAACATATACTTCGTGCATGTCAGCAGAATCCTCAGATGGGAAAGAGGTCGATGAGAAGGAGGCTAAGAGATTATGGATGTGATCGTTGAGAGTACGGGTTTTGGTATGATAATCGAGAATGAGGTCGAGGAAGGATGCTGTTGTTAAGTCTTTTGATGAGATCTGATATTAAAAACTGTCAGAGCATCGACTGGGATAGGTCAAGGGGCTTACAGGAAGTATAAGCGGCAGGATGCGGGGGAGTGAAGGGAGAAGAAGGTCACAATCGATCTGACCAATTTTGTATAAACATTTGACGGCAGAAGAGACCACATCCCCGTATCCAACTAATTGATAATGGCCATGAATCGCGTTTGGATGAATATACTACTGGACTGACCGACCTTTCCACGAGTGTTCAAGCACGCCAATTATGTCCAGAACGATGGTCCCCAATGCCTCAAACGCATCTTGTTGAGTGTTGAACAACTTCTCCTCAAAAACACTTTCCAACAGTCTCAACCTTGCGTCCCAAACCTCCGTGCGCATCTCTCCACTTTCACCAACAGAAGCAATCACTACCTCACAATTCACGAGAAATCTCATCGACGCGGTATTGACTTCATCATTCAGCCCGGCACCGATAGCCTTCGAAGTTTGACTGAAAACTGTGCCACGGTGCCGTTTTACCGCCTGTACAAATGATAGGAATATCTTTGGCATGATTGATAGAACAGCTTGAAATTCAGAAGAAGAGGAACAAGCTTTCTGAAGGCAGTTGAAGAGTGCAGTAGATTGATCCGTTGGGCGGTCTTCGCACAATTGACGGAGGGTGTCGAGATTGAAAAGCGTATCCCTACCTGCATTGTATATGTCCTCATAGAGAGAACCGACTTTGCCTTCTTCGGGTGGAAAGTTTGATGACAGTGGGAGGGACTGCGAAAGGACGCGGAGCCAGCAGGGGAAGACTGATTGAAGGAATAGGTTATAAAACTGGTGATAAAGGTTAGTAAAATTTACCGGAGTACATATTATCAGCACAGACGAACAAACCTTCTTCTTGTTTGTGACATTCCCTAGTGAGGTGCGATATGACGACGTAACAAGGATACCAATGGTGATGATCCCCGGAGTCAAGTGTCCTTGTTCCGCCCTTTGCAATACCGAACTGAAGATATCTGTTAAATCTTCGAGTAACATCTTGTGTTCGGCGAGAGCCCATAGTTTATTGGCACACGAACAGACCACAGTAGACAGTTCCATTGGAGATCCAGCCTCTCCAAATTTGGCCATAAAAGCGGACAGAATTGGCAGAAGAGATATACGATAGAGGAGGGGCGGAAGCCATGTTGAAAGGGGAACCGGAAGACCCTGGTCCGTAAGCACATCTAGAAGTAATTTCCAGTGACTGGAGTCAAAGATAGAGCTGGTAGACCTGATGAAACCAATGAGTGCAAGTCAGAGATAAGAGCTGCTCAGTGCCCACGCTGATTTTGATTTGTCCTTAAGGAAGGTGGATAAGAGCCAGTCAGCAATAACTTGGGCTTTGCTCGGCAAGAAAAAAGCGTTGTCGTCCCAGGCATGACGAGCTATTTCAATCTTAGTCCGTCCTCCGGCTACAGGAGGATCCGAAGACGCCTTCAAAGCACGAATAAACTCCTGGATTGTGGCCATATAAATTTTTCTTTTTGGTTCAGTTGTTCATGTTCAGTATATTCTGTATGAGGATGTGAAGGAATGGCCTTGATCAAAAAAGTATCAATTCCTAACCTAACCTTAAAATAGGTGCAGTTGACTTCATATGGGCAATCGCGAGACCTTGATTTGCTCTCTAGTGTGATATGCCAGAAGACGGCATGGGCGCGAACACATGTTTCAGAATGCAACAAGAAGAATTTGAGGTACTGGAGGTAAGTGGCTCCTCATACACTGTACCTACTGTACTGCTCTCATTTGCTCACTACAGTCGATATATCCGGAATGCATAGCAAGCCAGATGAGCGACGACGGGTTACTTGCACTGGAAATCCCGATAGAATTCAATGACACGCGTCTGGTCAAAATCGTGCCGCAGGTTTTGTCAAGTAGCAGTAAGCTGCTACCTAGCCAATCACTAAAGTTGTCAACATTGCCACCACTTCTATTACAGCTATCTCTTCCCCAAGGATACCCTACCACTTGTCCTCCTCGGATCTTGTCTCTTCGTGCTACACATTCATGGCTATCTAAACCGTTATTAGAACTCCAAAGCAAGCTGAGGGGCCAATGGCAAGCCGGCGAAGGTGTTCTTTATAATTGGATAGAGTACATCCACACGGGGGAATTTCTGTCTGAGCTGGACATGCTATGGCATGAAGACGGCAAAACTATCCTGTCTGTATGTCTCCTAAATAGAAGCGCTCAGATTCTTACCGCCGGTAGAATCTATCACACGGAACCGCATGCTCTAGCATCAGTATTGCAGGCACATGAAGCGTCATCAAAATCATTCGAATTCGCGAAAAACTCATATCCATGCTCGATATGCTTAACAAGCCTGAAGGGATCGAAATGTCTGCGTCTGTCGTGCGCTCATATCTTCTGTCGATCATGCCTCCAGGATTTCTGGAAATTATGTATAGAAGAAGGTGACGTAGAACGGGTGGGCTGTCCTGACCCAGATTGCGTCAAAGTGGGGCGAGAAGCTCAGGAGGAGGAAGTCGCGCAAGTGGTCTCGGAAGGCGACCTGCAGCGTTGGAGAAGGCTCCGAGAAAAGAGAGATCTAGAAAGAGGCAAGTGGGCTCGCGAACATCTCTACAAGCAGACTGACCATGGTGTAGATCCATCTATTGTGCATTGTCCCAGGGAGCATTGTCAGATCCCCGTACCCAGGCCTTCAGATATGGGGGAAGGGACAGGATGGGAGCGATTTCGTCAGTGCCCCAAATGTGGATTCACTTTCTGTGCATTTTGTCGGAGAACATGGCAAGTAGTCGATTTTTGATATCCGCCTAACGACACAATGCTGAAAAAGCTTTACAGGCACGGACCGATAATTGACTGCCCGATCGCACACTCAGAAAAAATTGTCCTTGAGTACCTGGCAGCCCAAGATGAATCATCAGAACGCGAGTACATAGAGAAGAAATACGGCAGAAATAATGTCCAGCGCCTCGTACGCTTGTATGAAGAAGAGATGGCGAACAAGCGCTGGCTTCAAGCCTCGACAATAGCCTGCCCAGGGTGCGAGATCCATGTGGAAAAGAATTTAGGGTGTAACCATGTAGGTGCCGAGCCAGCGAAGAAGAATGATGAGACTGAAATTAATAATTGCAGATGACATGTCGGCAGTGCGGACAACATTTTTGCTATCGGTGCGGGGTGAAGCTAGAGCGATCGAATCCATACCAGCATTTCTCGATTCCTGGGTTGGCATGCTACTACAAGTTATTTGATTTCCAGGATGAGCGGGCGCAGGAGCGGGAGGAGGATGATGATTTGCGAGCAGTGTGGCTTGGTGCAGATGATGGGTAATGGAGTACACAGGCGATAGTTAAATTTTATCGTAGACGTAGAATAAATGTTTTCTGTTAAGGTGAGACAAAATGCGATTATATATGGTCTCCTTTTCGAAAGGGACTGATCAGCAATACCCTTCCTTCCTCCTCATACCCTCACCATGGATGTCTACACAACCTCCTTTGTCTATCCACGCCGGTCTCGACATACGCTGTCCACTACATCCTCAAGAGATTTCCACCATGAGCCATACCAGCCGCCTCTTCTGCCTGAGCACCTCGCCTCTGACGCAGATGCAGTTCAGAAACTCGTCGTCATGGCCATGCAGCTCCATGGCTGCCATGTTTCTTACTATCCCGTTGACCATGGCAAGGCTTACAATTTCCACATCACCGGAACATACCAGCCGGTCATGCTCACAAGAGGTCTTATCCTCAAGGACTGTCCCATCCAGGTAGGTTTCCTGTCTGGGCTTTTTCATCTCTCTTGACACCTCGACAGCATCGGACCGCAATTAAAGTCTCCCGTTCAGAGATCCTTGACTCTCCTTTCTTAAAACCAACTCTCAAACCTGAAGTCCGCCGTCGCCTGGATGATATTGCGTCTGAGACGCTTGCACATATTGCCGTTGTCAACAGTCCCCTTTCCGCCGTAAATCGTACTCCCCCTGATGGTATCAGCATCAATAGCGGCTGGTCGGGTCTCGAGACAGAACGCGTCTGTGAACTCGTCATTACTGGTACGGAGGATGCAGTAGACCTTGCCCGCGTCCGCCTGCTGGTCATGCTGGATGAATTGGTCAGTCATGGCTTTTTTGTCGTCATCTGTTCCTTACGCGGCGTACCCCAGAGTGGCCTTCACGCTGAGATTTGCGAAATAGACCATAAAATGCACCCTATCGTTGCGGGCAAGAAACGACATGTAATACAGACTATCCAGGAAGAAACGGCCACAAATATCTACTTTCCTTCCCCTTTGCAGGGCGTCTTTGCCACTGATCCGACAGGAACGGGAACACTTGGACACAGCACCAACACTATCTGGATTACTGGCGAGTTTTTTGGTGTGCAGCGGGCGCGAGATATGTTGTATCAGGTTTCTTTGAACAAGGTGCATAATACCTTCACTCGTGCGTGAAGCGTCAAACAAATTTTCACGTATATATATATTGCCAGCGTAACAACGCGTTTTCAAAAGACACTGCAATTCTCCCGCGCAAACTCGATTGGATGATTACCGACCGCGCAGAAGATCTCAAATCAATCATGAGCGACAACTCTACATTCATCCAGTTCCCTCCCCTGGGAAGCTCCACCAGTCTTATATCTGTCTTTGGCGACTCCAAAGTGAACGTTCAACGCACTATTAGATCTATCATGCAATTAGTATGTCACGATGCTCTTTTCATGAACCTATATTCACCTTCATTTGTCTAGGCATGTCAGTCTTACGTCGGGTCCTTCTGGCTATTGCCCATCCAATTTAACGCGCTTCTCCCACCTGCTACTCTCAACCAATCTAACGTCACTACCCTTCTTAACCAGATATCCGTTGTGACTGGTGTCGAGGCTGTATTCAAAAGTATGTGCTTTGAGATGCACGGGTTGGAGCATGAAGTGTGTGCCGCTGTAAACATGATACTAGAATTAGATATGATCAAGGCGAGTATTTTTTCGTTGATTTCGATGTCTAACATTGATACAATATCTCTCAGACATTTCACCATGAGATTCGTTTCCAGATTGAGCTTGCGAACGAACATCGAGAGTTCATCAGTGGGAAAAAGAACGGAAAAATAAACAAAATCATGCAGACTACCAACGTCAAGATTAAGTTTGAGACATTTAACGACCATAACTTCTTGATAGATATATCAGGTTCCGATAGCTCCGTCCTCCAGGGCTTGACACTTCTTCAGGAGGAACTACCTGCCGAAATATCATTCCACGTCCCTGAAGCCTACCACAAGCGTATAATTGGTGTTGGTGGGCGGAGTATCCAGCGCATCATGAAAAAGTATGGTGTTTATGTCAAGTTCTCGAATGCAGAGGAGTTCGCAGCATTGGGCGGTTATAACGATAACGACGATAATGTGGTGGCCCGTACTCCTGCCAAAAATGCGATCAACCTTGAGAATCTCAAACAGTCAGTGATGGAACTCGTCAATCCCAAGGTTTGCATTTCTCTCTAAGTCTATTGGACGTTGATTGACGTCTGCCCAGGACAAGGATTTCGTAAACGAAACTATTTCCATACCCCGAAGATATCACCGCATATTATTGGGGGAGAAGAGTATCTTCATTCATGATATCGAGGCGAAAACCAATTCCCATGTGCGGTTCCCCGACAAGGAGACCGCATCTGACGTGGTTACCATTTATGGCCCAGAGAGCCAAGTCCAGATCACAGGCGCCATGTTACTGGTATGTCCCTCGCAACCTCAACTTGAGTAAGCTTAATTTATCCTCTGATAGGACCATGTGCCTTTCGAAGCAGACATGGCCGTTCCCCCGAACTCTGATCTCCCTCGCCTCTGTAATACTCCTGACTTCATCAACCTTGTGGAACGTGTAAAGCGCGAATTGCAAGTGTCCATTATTCCGAATTTCAAGCAGACACTTCCGGCAAATGGCGCATCTGGCACTGAAACGCCTATTGATTACTCGTTCAAGTTCAGGTGTCAACGTAGCAACACTGATTTCCTCATCACGGCCCGTGAGATGCTAGAGCAATTTCTTCAAAAATTGGGAGTTCACGTCTACCCTTCCCCGACGTCACAGGGTCACAAGCGCGGCGACTCCTTCGCTGACGCATTCCCTCATTTCGATAGTAAGGTTCTATCGACTGCTCGCACTCGCAGACATGGTAGGAAGTCATACTCAGTAACCCCAGTCTCGGACACTCAATCCTATCATAGCCTACGCAGAGTCGATGGACATTAACGGGTCTGAATTGATCGGCGATCGGAGGCTCCGTCTTGCAAGTTCATCTCCCGATGTCAAAGCCTTGTTTCATTCTCCCGTGGGCTCCTATATCTTTGACGATCATAATCATTCAGAGTCGAGTTACTTGGGTTCTGGGCCCCATGGAGGCGGAGTGGATTATTGGTCACCCAGTACCCCTCTGGCCCCGATTGTGAGTTGTTTTTTTGTCTTGCTCGCTGTGAGAACCATCCCTCAATGAGTCACATTGTTCAGGGTTCTGGAGTATCTAGCCGTACGAACCATACCATGGAAGACGCGTTTAAACGTGGCTCCGATTCTTTTCTCGAGGCCAAACTCAAAGATCAATCACACAAGCCGCGTTCCTTGACAAACCGAGCTCAATCGCTTGATCTCACATACTCGCTCTCAAAAATCACTGAATCAAATTCTGGGATAGCGCCACCGGATTCTCCAACTTCAACAATGGGCGGTGACACAGGTGGAGATATTAGTCCTATCTCTGGGACTGCACCTTCATTCCCGAGTGTGTACGGGCCATCTCCGACGGGCATTCCACAAGTAAATTTGACTTCAGCTGCCTCTGGTGTTGGGGCTGTTGGCTCGGGCGTTATTGCTACCAGTATTCCTCCTATTCCCCCCACTGCCGCAAGATTATCTGGTCCATCACCCACTCGTCAGAGATCTGGTCGAACGCCGAATAATCATCCGCAAGATGTCTCAAAGATGCTTTTTGGCCTCGGATTGTAGATGTGGCCTTCTGTTATTGTCTCCTAGTGATCTCATGCTCCTTTTATTGCATCTGGTGCCACATGTGCGGGTCGTTTCATACAGATACATTTTTATCTACCTACTTGCATTTTTGGCATCGCAAGGCGATTACCTGTTCCAGTAGTATTTGTGAATCCAACCATGGGCTTGACTTTTTCCTTCATTGGTTCTTTTCCTTTTTAACTATCCGCTCGCCTCTCCACAACTTCTCCTTAACTTCTCCTTCTAGTTTGGTTCTTGTCTTTTGCTTTGGTCTCTTCCCTCCTTGGGTTGCATTTTATCTGCTTTCCCTGCCCTTCTGCTTGTATCCTACTTATACTCGACGACAGCAACATACGTGACCACTTCATGTATGTGTATACACCCCCCCGCATTCATATCCCCACTTCATCACCCCAGCATCCTCATTTCATGTTCATCATATCATGTACATGTATCTCTTCTGGTCTTACACTACTCAGCCGTTCAATGGACTGGTTCTTTGGTATACTTATTATTAATCAGAATTATTGCCTCTCATTGTGTATACTGCAAATCGTAGGGACTGCGTCACCCCATGCGAGTGGGAAGAACTGAAACAGGATAAGGAAAATCAAACAATCCAGGGAACCTCGAACAGCACGAAATCAAAAAACTCCTGTTCCATCAAAGAAGAATACTCGCCCATGTATTCGTCGTTGCCACTTTGCTTCCTCTGATTCTGATGGTTTGAGCGAGGCCGGAGATAGGCGAACTGAGTTTGAAGTACACCAAATGTCTTCTTCATTGACTGGGGCTCCGGCTAGAGATTGGGGGAGTGAGAATGTCTTTTTATGGGCACTGCTGGTACGCATGATGCACACTACCTTGATAATTAAACCTGTATAACTAGCGGGGAGACCGTAGCGTAAGACACTCTCAACGAACAGGCGGACAACTTTGAGGTGTACAAGAAGCTGGAATGCTTCAGAAAAGTTGATGCGTGAGAGACGCAAAAGTTCTGTCTAACGTGATATCAGTTTTTCAGAAAACCTCCCAATAAAAAATAAATTCAAAAAAACCAACCCAAAGTTCTTTCTCCGTGGAGTTTGCTGTAGAGAGTTCCTCTCGTTGTTTCTGAATCTCGGCTTCAGAGAAGGTGAAGTCCCGAACCATGAACCTAGGGAAGATCAGGCGAGGCTGAAACGGAAAATAGATTTATCCCTACTTGCGATCCCTACATTTCTGAACGAATTCGTCGTGAACACGTTTGAAAATGACGACGACAAAGAGAGTGAATTCGTCGTCTGATTGGATGATCCTGTGATTAAGGTGAGAGTATAAAAACAGTCAATCGAATCAAGAGCATACTTTGAGGATCTGGGTACCACCATCTGTACTAGCCTTTCGTAGGTACTGTTCCATTCTTTGACTAGGTTCCTAACGGGTGATTGAGTACCCTGCAGAGGAGAAAGGAAAGTCAGATTACCTTGGAACTGCTACTAACACGGATTCCATGTACTCTGATTCCGGTATGAAGTCTTGTGCAGACACAACGTCAACCAGTGAACGAACAGAGAGATCCCCCCTACTTGAAGCATTAGCGTAATTGTCCATGGAAAACAGTAAGAACACACATTTGCTTCCGTTGCATTTGAGTGAGAGAACCTTTCACGAGATTGTAATTGTTAAGCTTCATTTTCATCACACTATCAATGGAAGCGGTTTCCTAGTTCATCCCGATGACCTCCATAATAAATGTGACGGTATATAAGCTGGCATACCTTGTTGAGTGCGTCGACAATATCGTGTAAGCTCTTTTGAATACTATAACGACCTTCATTCCACTCCCAATTCTTGAACAAGTAATTGTCTACAGTCTGCTCATCGACAAGTACATGTTGAGACAGCTTGGATGGGTCATTATTCAGCAAGCTTCTCAAGGTATCAACGATCTTCGCGACGGTCGCTGTGAAATAGGCCTCTTGTTTCGAAAGATCCTCTGAAAGGCGAATCAGAGAATCAAGAGTTCCTGTCTACTGGATACTAGGTGAGTGGAAAGGTGTGGACGATCCTCTGTTCCAGACCTTGAATGATGGGATGTTCAAATGGGTTATTTTCCTCGAGGGTAGTCTCGCCTGCGAGGTCAGCTTTCGTGTAATTTCTTCGATAAGACTTTCAGAGTCACCATCCTGAGGCACTGAAATAAGCCAAGTGCTCTGGTCTGATGGCATTGGACGTAGGGTAGGCGGAGATTTGTGAAGGGCTTGAATAAGGACCCGTGTTTACTCGTGCTTTATCCAGAGGGCTGTCATTCATCGCTGGCTGGTTGAATTTCCTGCTCAAACCTCATGGCTTCACTGTTTCGTCACAAATTACTCCGAGCAAGGAATCTGATGTCATATTCTCAATCTCAATCAGGACCTTTACTTATGAATCCAGACCAATTCACAGCTCTTGGCGATACAGAGAAAGACGTAGTCCTTCTGGATGCATCCTGGTTTATGCCGAATTCTCCTCGCAATGGTAAAGCAGAATTCCTGAAGGAACGAATTCCGGGAGCCCAATTCTTGGATCTGGACGAAGTTGCAAGTCCTCATCCGCTTGGTCTTAAGCACATGATGCCTGGCCCGCAAGCTTTCGCTGAGGCATGTGGTAAGAGTTTCAAGGATACAGTTCCCAAGGTCACTTATTTCCTCATTCTCCCAGGACAATTTGGCATCACCTCTTCCACTCATGTCGTGTTCTACGATACACACGGGGTCTTTTCTTCCCCAAGAGCGCTATTTATGTTCCGCGCATTTGGACATGACAAGTCTAGTGTCCTTAATGGAGGTCTGCCACGATGGATAGATCAAGGTTTGAAGACAGAGACTGGAGAGCCTCAGCAGCATTCCACCAAGAGATATTCCATACCTGATCTCAACCAGCAAATGACTCGAGGTTAGTGACTGGTAGGACCGTTCGAATTTATGGATGCTTATGCGCAAGTAGACTACGAACAAATGGTCTCAAATTCTTTGCTTAATCTCTCCACGGAAGCTTCGGAGCTTGTTCTAGATGCTAGATCAAAGGAAAGGTGAACAATTCCACTGTGCTTGGCGTGCCAATTCTAATCATGTGCCATGTAAGGTTTACCGGTGCCGCCCCAGAACCTCGCCCTGGCCTTTCATCTGGTCACATTCCCAACTCACTTTCATTACCGTTCAACATCTTTCTCCAGAAGCAAATCAGCAAGGTTAATGGCTCAGAATACACTACTTTCCTTCCCGAAGGTGCTTTGAAGGGGGCATTGGAAGCTGCTGTCGGTGTCGAGCAGGCTAATCTGATCATCGAGGGCAAGAAATCTGTCGTCACAACCTGTGGCAGTGGAATGACAGCTGCTGTCTTGTGGTTAGGCCTACGTTTGCTAGGTGTAAGAAATGTTGCCCTCTACGATGAAGTCAGTAACTATTGGATCAGCTCTCCCCTTCCGAGCCCAACTGATGAACGTTTATTACAGTCGTGGACTGGATATGCAATGCGCCCATCAAGCAAAATCGACAAGGATTAGATATAGATGGATGATGTACAGACCCTTCCGCATCCACACAATGGCTTCGAGCGTGTTCATTTAATAAGATCTTCAAGCTCTCGTGTCTACCTTGAGCTCCCGTAGTGTGAGATCTGTGGATATTCCAGTTCGCGGGGCTCCCAGAACTTCCGCTTGTGCTCTTATGAAACAGACACCGATGAAATTCTAACCATCGAAAGCCCATATCAACAACTTTGAACATCTGGGGCCACGAACAACAACAACAACAAAAACGACATAATAACATAACTGCGGAGCATAAAAGGTGGGTAGGGTTGTGCTTCTGAAATGCCTTTGAATCATTTTCTAATGCTTTCACACTTTCAATGAGACCGGAAGGAGCATGCTGAGATGGATGGATGACGGAAGAGGAAATATTATGAATGAGCTCTACAAGGCTATTGACGAACTTAGGCGGAACCTGATGGACGAAGATGAGCGTTACTTTTAGTTCATTGTCTGAGGACGAACCGACAGCAGATGCGCCGCAATCAAGAGAGTGATGGTAAGGGTATTACAGCGCGATTGAACGGTCACTACTTCTTCAGTTGTCGAATACGTTGTGCAAAGGGATTTCTGGAGGCATTCCAATACACCTTTACTGTCTTGGTGGAGAATGCTATGCACTGAAAAATAGAATGGCAAAAGATACCAACGGATTTGGCTTCCTCCTCGCCCTCCTTGGGTGGCGGCTTGACAGCATCGTGAAGAGCCGCCTTGGTAATGAGGGTATCATAGTTGTCGGCGCCAAAAGCCTTGGCACCGGCCAAAGAACCAGTGATGGCATGAGACTCCGAAATACTGTCCTCCTCAAGCTTGTACGTAGAAATCATATGCCAAGTCTTCCGAAATCTGAGCCGTAATATGGAGAGCAACTCTTAGTGGATCATTGTGACTTTCGTTTGCCAGTCGTTATCTAGTCCGGGCAAACAACTGCTGCATCGCTGGTTCTATTTGTCGTCCCTAGTCATGTGCCGCTTTTCAACAGTCCATTCAACAGGTCCATTAGTTATGAAGATCGAGACAATAGTTGAGACGCCCGAGGATGCAGACAACACATTTTTAGTTGCTACATGCTTCAATCAGATTACACCCAATCGTCAATAGCATTTCCCGAGAGCCCCGAGAAATACGGAGGTCCTTATTTCACTGAGCGCGAGGGAATAACAGACAGAGCCCAGTTCAACGTGAAGTACACCGACACTTCCCTGTGGTCCTAGCTGATAGCCTACAAGAGTTTGGATACCGAGGCCTGCCGTAGTTTTTATGTAGTTTCGATCACCTGCATTGTTTTTGATCCTATTTTGTAGGACAAGCTCCCAGAAACATAGCATGTGATAAAGATAAACCAGAAACTTAGAGTTGCTTTTCCACGCATCAATCACCTTATAGATTACAACCGAACCCACCGAACCATGAAGACGAGGATGAAAATAAAAATTTGATCGCGTATTCAGTTGGAAACCTATGGGCCTTTTACAAAGCCCCCCGCCCCCTCACCCGGGAAGAAGAAATACTAATGTGCCGAACATAAGACGCCCATAAAAGGGGGCGGTCGATGGTGTCTACAAGGCTTTCCGATCTTTGCGGCTGAGAAGACGAGACCGTGAGCATTGAATTTCACGGCACAAAATCAGCCCCCGCACTGACCTCGTGCAATATATTGCACTTCTACACGCTGATGTTTCCCTTTTCGCAGAAGGGTGAGCGTCCATCTAGGAAAATAGTAGTCTTCCATTAAGGTCGTTTCGATGAATCTCGTACCCTTCTGTTAGGAAGGTATTAAGTCCTCTCTTTTTGACTTCTCGAAGTAACTGTTGCTGTGCAAAAATCACAAGCCTCCTAAGATGTTGTTCGGTGCGAGAACGTATATCGAACACATAAGTGCCACGAGTTTCCGTTTTACTGATGAAAAGCACATCCAAGTCTGAGACATGAGTCGGATGGTCACCGGCAGTCCAACACTAGTGACTCACCTTCATCATCGTGATAGGATGGGACAGGTTCCACTGCTCTGCAGTCCACCACCTCCCATGGCTGTTCCTTTCTCCGACAACTGATAAACATGAGTCCGTGTGGGATGAGTGATGCGTGACAAGCAAAAAATCTGTTGGGGGAACGAACAAATCCGAAAGTTGCTGTTGCACGAATTTATATGGAATAATCTCTGACATCAAAACACGACCGTAAGCCTGAGGTAACTGCGTGCCGAGAGCCGTCATTTGCGGCATCCCGATAAGCACATCCCAGTAAGCACAACTTACTCACTTCTGATTGATAAGACCGTTCAAAACGGAGTTTATTTGAATAACCGCGGTCGAAGGCTGTTCAAGGAAAATAAGCGCCAGAAGGGTAGATTCGCAAGCTCCAGATGCAGTAGAAAGAGTTCAAAAGGCTCAAGATATAAGAGCTTTTTGGATGATCCATATTCGGCACAGATGGACTGACACCCAGCAGGACTCCCAATGTCTGAGCGCTCCAATAGACAGAGATGATTTCGGCAGAGAATTGACTCGTGTCTTGGACACAGCCACTGATCCCGAGATCTTACCTCTCAACAGGGAAATACTTCGTGAATGTAACTAGATTCCAGGCAATTTCAACAGGATCGTAACGCGAGAGGCACTGGCTGCAAGTTTTGACCTATCTTCGACCCGAGTATTTAGATTGGCTTGCGCTCACTGCGGAACCAAATTCATTACGGACGGGAATCAATACCATACAACTGAGGTGGATGGTCAACGGGGGATATCAAACAATTTACATGATAAGAGAGATCATCAAGACTATGGCCAAAAGGCCCAGATGCTTGATATCAGAAAACGGAGTTACTCCCAGAGTACCGGATTGTGTCGAGTTTGTGGTCGAGTTTGTGTCTGTCGAATTTGTACATGACACAGAGCTGATACTAGAAGTATTGTTTGTCAAGGTGATATCAGAGCACTATCATGAACATGAGTAACGAATAACAAACAGTTCGAGATGAAAGACATACTTGGAACAAGTTGCCGTCTCCTCCGTCATACAACATCTGTTCAGTGACCTATCAGCGCTGCTTTTCATCGTCAAGAGCCCGTGACTTACTTGGATCGTAATGTTCTGTCCATTTTGCAGACCCGTGAAGTTGGACGCCGCGAGGTCGAGCGGAATACAAAAGGAACCCTCTCCATCAAGTTGGAAAAATCGATTGATTTGCGAAAAATCATTGAAGCTGTTCGGATTCGTTGTATTTGATATGTAGAAAGCAGCTAGAATCAAGTCATCGAACTGATGTGACACCAAATACCAGCGGATTTTACTTACCGGACCAGTGAGGGTGTTCGGAGTTGAGTGTGATGAAACCTCCACTGAGGGGAAATTCAGTCCGGTTCGTAGTAACATTCGTGAAGCCATCTAAGGCAGCCGTTGTGAGCAGCTGCCATCAAGGAACAAAAAGAACTGAGTAGATATCATACCACAGAAAGTTGGCTCTTCGGCTGCCACAAACGAACCGCGGGGAGGCGGGAAAGCGATCTGGAAATGTGCATTCACAAGCGCAACAAAGACGAGAGAAACGAGTGCAGAAAGTAGGGTTTTCATGGGTCAACAGCGCTCAAGGTCTGGTCAAGGTGGCTGGAGAACATGACGCATGTTTTATAGTCTTGATGCACTGGCGGAATCCAGGAGTGAAAAAGTTTTTTCTCAAACTCTGTGTGCCAAACACAAGCGAAGGATCAGACTATTCGGATCTATTGTTAGTTGATCGTAGCCGAAACTGTTCAAGGTGTAATGTAATGTAATAATTACATTGAGAGTCCGGACCGACTCAAAGAAATATAATCTCTAACCAAGATCAATGGACCAGAAAGCGAAGCGGCCCCCTCACGAAATGGAGAACAAACGGCCGGCTCTGTGTGAATGATTTCCCCTGGTTAAGGCATTCTATATCGTCACTGGAAGGTACAATCCTCTACTTTCTGTGTATGATAAACAACGCTTGTATCATAACTGTATCAAGATAGTCGTGCCCCAGGATGCGACACTTCCTGCCTCGGAGCCAGTGGGTTGGGACAGCCCGGCTGAAGGCGGTCATGTCAGCGTAGATGAGAGTGGGGTAAGCATACAGCGTCGACAGGGAATGTCAGCCGATCTAATGGTGATCTAGTAATACAAGGAGACCCAGCGTCTTCTGATAGAGGTTTCCATCACCCCCAATAACAGTAACTTGAACGATAACATTGACCACATCCGAGATCCGGGATAACGTATAATGGTACTGGAAAGGAAAATACACCCAGCATGTTCACGTCCTATACAATATCAGACGATTTATTGGCCATTTGATAAATGTTTTTGAATCAAGGGAGTTGTGCAATACTACACGACCCTGTTGACGATTGTCCAATTGCCATCTCAATGTAACCACCTAGATGCTAGAGATAATTCTAGGAAACGGTTTATGACATACTGTCAAATAGTCCTTGCCACAGAATTGAGACACTGAAAGGAAAGTAGATAGGCATTGACGACACCGGATAGGGCGAGAACCGAGAAGATTGGATAACACATGCTAGTCCAGTGTCATCCAGGAACCGCGCTGGCAGCTTTCCTTTTCGTGATCAGGATTCAACTTCCATTAGCTCAGAGGCGAGAGAAACTTTTTCAACCATTGATGAATGAGTATGGGATTCGACGGGTAGGAGGGGTAACATCCGAATCAAAGAAACGTCGATCCATTAACGATTTTCCTATGGTATACCTTGTCGTCAATCTGCTGTTCCTTGTCTGTTCCAGCTTCGAGGCAGGGCAAAGCACAGAATTCCACATTAAGATTCCACATGAAGACACCGCATAAGAATAGATAGACCTTCAGAAAAATTAATATTACAAGAGTGACAATGAGTCAGAGTAATCTCAGTGGTCGTCGTGCTTCACAATTCCAGTAGAAATTCTTCCAAAGAGAATCTCTCCCAACCCCAGCCCGACGAGGATTGAGATGATATATCCGGCATTGAATGTCCTGAACGGGAATGTCAAAGGACATCCTTCCAGACCAGCAGACAATGGCCTTACATGACCGACAACATGAGACCAAATCCCATTAACCTCTGGAATGCATACAAAATCCCTCGAGGAACATCAACGGTGGGCATGAAAGGAGGAAAGGTACGTCTGGGCAATGGATTTGATCTCTTAACTGGTGATGGATTTTCCGTAGCATCTGAATTGGATCGGCGAGCAGTTAGAACAGTGCTTCCCGACAACTTTCTAGGCATGTTTCGCGAAGTTCTACAGGCCCAAGCATGAGCAAAGTAGATGAGTATTATATTAGAAGCCAAAGCACCTTCGTCTCAAGTGAAATTCAATCACAGGAGAAATTGCATTCACCCATCTGTCGAAGAGGGCAAAGAAGAAGAGACCGATGCAGGCTCCAGCAGTTGCACCTCCAGAGGTGGGCTTCCAGGCTTGGAAGAGGAGGTAATCGCCGCTAACGAAATGGAAGAAGGGTGTCATCATGACTGTAGTTGCCCCATTGTTGGTGGGAGTGTCATTCGCGCTCATGGCTGCTTGAGGAGAAGAGAAACCTGATGCTCCCACGAGCTAATAGCTTAGGATGCGATTTATTCCAAGAACGGAAGGTCCTTGCTGAGTCCAAGCGCGTAAAAAATAATCCAAACAGATCCTGCCAACGTGTGCAC
>Ga0157366_1000463_pt1 | contig 18471 bp, 11 predicted proteins | sample AttbisABBM1_FD_113149 | JGI IMG/M metagenome (GOLD analysis project Ga0157366, IMG submission 113149) | Fungus gardens microbial communities from leaf cutter ant in Botucatu, State of São Paulo, Brazil - Atta bisphaerica ABBM1 | ecosystem: Host-associated > Fungi > Mycelium > Unclassified ...
AGTTTTGCATCAGCAGCGCCGTCATCGACGGGCCCAGCAGGCTGCCGATGGTGTAGCTCATCAGCAGCGCCTGGTTCATCGCCACCAGTTCGTGCGGCATTGCCTTCTCACAGGCCCAGGACATCGCCACCGGGTACAGGGTAAAACCGGCGCAGCCGAGGATGAACAGCGAAGGCGCCATGGCGTAGTTACCGAGCATTGCCACGCTGGCGAGGATCACCACGAATACCTGAATGCGCAATACCAGCAGGCGCCCGTAACGATCGGCCAGGCGCCCGACCGGCCATTGACCGACGATGCCTGAGCTGACCAGCAGCGCCATCCAGTAGCCGACGTTGGCGTCACTCATGCCCTGATGGGAGAGATACAGCGGCATCAGGCCATACAGCGAACCGAGCACGATGCCGGAGATGATGCAGCCGTTGATGCCGAGGCGCGCGCTGCGGCGTCTCAACATTGTCCATACTGCCGCCTGCTGCGGCTCGTCTTCATGGCGGTTGACCCGCGCAAACAGCATCGGCAGCATGGCGCTGATCACAATGGCGGTCACCCACGGCACCACATGCAGCAATTCGGTTGAGGTCATGCTCAACAATAATTGGCCGGTCACCGTACCGAGATAATAGACAATCATATAGGCCGCCAGCAGCTGGCCGCGGTTGCTCAAGTTGCCGCTGCGCAACAACGCGCTCTCCACGATCACCCAGATCCAGGCGCAGCCGACACCGGCGAAGAAGCGCCAGCCCAGCCAGCTCCAGAAGTCGATCGACAGCACCATGCCGGCGGTCGCGGCGGCGAACACCAGACAAGAAAGATGATAGCTGCGGGTAAAGCCGACGCGCTGGATCAGTTTGCCCGCCACCAGCGTGCCCAACAGGTTGCCGCTGAAATAAGAGGAGCTGACCATTCCCACCTGCCAGGTCGACAGCTGAGCATGGGTCAACCAAAGCGGCACTAACGTATTCAAAACGGCAATGGATACCGTGAGCAGCAAGAGGCCGCAGAGCAATAAGAGCACTGGGCGGGAGTATGCGGACATAGTGAAATTGTGACCGAACGCGCAATGAGAGTGCGCGCATCATGCCACTGGCGATAAAAAAGTCAATCGCCTCTTATCATTCCACCGCACGATTTGTTTCCGGCTAAACGGCTGAAAAAGCGCTATGCTCAGCGCAGAGCGGATTTGACGATGGAGAAGCGAGATGAATCAGGCAAATGATGCGGCGGTAGAGGCCCTGCTGGCGGACATCGGCAGCACGCAGGGTGAGCTGCTGGCCATTGTGCAGCAGGTACGCCAGATCGCCGTGACCAGCGGCAGTGGCGTCACCGAATCGGTCAAATACGGCGGCATCATGTTCTCGCAGACTCAATTTTTCTGCGGCGTTTTCGCCTACCGCAGCCACGTCACGGTAGAGTTCGGCCAGGGCTATCGCCTGGAAGACCATTATCACCAGCTCGAGGGAAGCGGCCAGTATCGACGGCACATCAAGCTCCACTCGCCCGCCGAGGTGAAAAGCAAGCATCTGGCGGACTACATTAAACAGGCCTACGCGCTGGCGACAGACTGAATTCTCGACATAAAAAAAGCGCCCGCAGGCGCTTTTTTCTCGTAGTCTGCCGTTTAGCCGATGTATTCCTGGCCGCCCATATAAGGACGCAGCACTTCAGGCACCTGAATGCGGCCGTCGGCCTGCTGGTAGTTTTCCAGCACCGCCACCAGCGTACGGCCGACCGCCAGGCCGGAGCCGTTCAGCGTGTGAACCAGACGCGGCTTCTTGTCGGCCTTGCTGCGGCAGCGCGCCTGCATGCGGCGTGCCTGGAAGTCCCACATGTTGGAGCAGGACGAGATCTCGCGGTAGGTGTTCTGCGCCGGCAGCCACACTTCCAGATCGTAAGTTTTGCACGCGCCGAAGCCCATGTCGCCGGTGCACAGCAGCACCTTGCGGTAAGGCAGGTTCAACAGCTGCAGCACTTTTTCCGCATGATCGGTCAGCTCTTCCAGGGCATCCATCGAATCTTCCGGACGAACGATCTGCACCATTTCAACCTTGTCGAACTGGTGCATGCGGATCAAACCACGGGTGTCACGGCCGTAAGAACCGGCTTCCGCACGGAAGCATGGCGTGTGTGCGGTCATCTTCAGCGGCAGAGATTCCTCTTCCACGATCTCGTCGCGCACCAGGTTGGTCAGCGGCACTTCCGCCGTTGGGATCAGCGCATAGTTGCTGCTGTCGGCTTCTTCTTCCAGCGGACGGGTATGGAACAGGTCTTCGCCGAACTTCGGCAGCTGGCCGGTACCGTACAGCGTGGCGTGGTTGACCAGGTAAGGCACGTAGGTCTCCAGGTAGCCGTGCTGCTCGGTGTGCAGATCCAGCATGAACTGGGACAGCGCGCGGTGCATGCGGGCGATTTGCCCTTTCATCACCACGAAGCGCGAACCGGTCAGCTTAACCGCGGCGGCAAAATCCAGCCCGCCGGCCATTTCGCCCAGATCGACGTGATCGCGCACCGCAAAGTCGTACTGGCGCGGTTCGCCCCAGCGGGTGACTTCCAGGTTTTCGCTGTCGTCTTTACCATCCGGCACCGCGTCGTCCGGCAGGTTAGGCAGCGTCAGGGCGTAATCGCGGATCTCGCTCTGCAGCGCATCCAGCGCCGCCTTGGCGGCATCCAGCTTGTCACCCAGCTCGTTCACTTCGCGACGCAGCGGCTCGATGTCTTCCCCACGCGCTTTGGCCGCGCCGATGGATTTCGATCGGGAGTTGCGTTCCGCTTGCAGCGTTTCAGTTTCTACCTGCAGAACTTTGCGGCGTTCTTCCTGCGAACGCAGCAGATCCAGATCGAGTTTAAAGCCTCGGCGAGCCAGTTTGACGGCGACTGCGTCTAGCTCATTACGCAGCAGATTGGGATCGAGCATGCTAATCCTGTGCTTGTTGTTATTGAAAGAAGTGTTGTTGTTCTATGCGGCTGATTTATAGCCGCATAAAAGAAGAGTGATACCCGCTAACCTTACCGCAACGGCCACGCTAGCGGTAGCGTTTTGTCGGGCTATTTTGATCCTGCTCAGCCAGCCATGCCAACTTTTCGCCGATTTTTCCTTCCAGCCCGCGCGAGGTCGGTTGGTAGTAGCGCGTATGGGCCATTTCGGGCGGGAAGTAGTTCTCGCCGGCGGCGTAGGCGTTGGGTTCGTCGTGGGCGTAACGGTATTCCGCTCCCAGCCCCATTTCCTTCATCAGCTTGGTCGGCGCGTTGCGCAGGTGCTCAGGCACGTCATAATCGGCCTGCTCCCTGGCGTCGCGCATGGCGGCCTTGAACGCGGTGTAAACTGCGTTACTCTTCGGCGCGCAGGCGAGATAAACGATCGCCTGCGCGATGGCGCGTTCGCCCTCGGCCGGCCCCACGCGGGTGAAGCAATCCCAGGCGGCGATCGCCACCTGCATGCCGCGCGGATCGGCGTTGCCCACGTCTTCAGAGGCAATCGCCAACAGACGGCGCGCCACATAGAGCGGATCGCCGCCGGCGGTAATGATGCGCGCATACCAGTACAGCGCGGCGTCCGGCGCCGAACCGCGCACCGATTTATGCAGCGCGGAAATCAGGTCGTAATAACGGTCGCCCTTGTTGTCGAAGCGCGCACTGCGCTCGCCCGACACCTCTTTCAGCAACTCCGGCGTCAGCACCCGCACGCCTTTGGCATCGATCTCCGCCATATCCGCCATCATTTCCAGGCTGTTCAACGCCCGACGCGCATCGCCGCCCACCAACTCCGACAGCAGGCGGCGCGTTTCCGCCGGCAGCTCGACGTTCTGATTGCCAAAACCGCGCGCCTTGTCGTTCATCGCCTGATCCAGCACCTGGCCGATATCTTCGGCGGTCAGCGCCTTCAGCAGGTAAACGCGGGCACGGGACAACAGCGCCGAGTTCAGTTCGAACGACGGGTTTTCGGTGGTGGCGCCGATAAAGGTGATGGTGCCGTCTTCGATATGCGGCAGGAAAGCGTCCTGCTGGCTTTTGTTAAAGCGGTGCACTTCGTCGACGAACAGGATGGTGCGGCGGCCGGCGTCGCGGTTTTGCCGCGCCCGCTCGATCGCCTCGCGGATCTCCTTGATGCCGGAGGTCACGGCGGAGATCCGTTCGACATCCGCCTGGCCATAACGGCCGATCAGCTCTGCCAGCGTCGTCTTCCCGGTGCCCGGCGGCCCCCATAAAATCATCGAGTGCAGCTGCCCGGCCTCGATGGCGCGCGGTAGCGGCTTGCCGGCAGCCAGCAGGTGCTGCTGGCCGATATACTGCGCCAGCGTGGTCGGCCGCATGCGCGCGGCCAACGGCTGGAACTCGTTCTGGGAAAAATCGAGCGACAGATTATTACTCACTTGCACCTCACTGGCGCTGGTCGTCCAGCGTCACCCCCTTCGGCGGGGTAAATTTGAATTTGGCCGGATCGGCGGCAACGTTCTGCTGGCTTTTCAGCGTGTAGGAACTACGCTGGCCATCCTGCTCCACCGCGGCGAAGCTGCGGATGGTGCCACTGTTGGTCACGCTGATGGCGAACTGCTTCAGGTTGCCGCTGGCGGATTTTGGCGTTAACTCGAAATCATCGCCCTTTTGCTTCACGTTGTACTGTTTCCAGTCGCTGGCATTATTGCGGGTGATCAGCATAAACGGCGTATTGCCGGTGGCGTTCTTCAACCAGGTCGCCGTCACCTGCTCGACGAACGGGTTATAGAACCACAGGGTCTGGCCATCGGAGACCAGCACGCTCTCATCGGGCGAGGTCATGTGCCAGTTGAACAGGTTCGGCCGCTTCACCCACAGTTCGCCTTCACCCTGTTGCACCGCGGCGCCTTCGGCGCTGGTCACGGTTTGCGAGAAGCTGGCGTGGAAACTGTTCACCTTCGCCAGGCGACTTTGCAGATCCTGTGCGGCATCGGCCAGCACGGAGGTAGAAGCGAATCCCGAAAGCAGACAGCAGGCAACTAACAGTTTTTTCATTATTTCAGATACCTTATGAAATGCGTTAACCGCAGGGCGACGCCGTGCGGGTCAATCAACCCTTTACTCCGTTACTTTACCTGAAGCCGGCGATCGGCCGGTAGGCCAATGTTCCGAGAAGAAACGGGTTTATGCTTCTTTGCACAAGGGCCGCTTAAGCGGCCCTTTCTTATTGAATTGCAATGGCTAAACGACCATCAATCGTGCCGCGGCGGCGCCAGCACCTCGCGGTTGCCGTTATGCCCCTGCTCACTGACGATACCCTGCGCCTCCATCTGTTCGATGATGCGCGCCGCGCGGTTATAGCCGATGCGGAACTGGCGCTGCACGCCGGAGATGGAGGCGCGGCGTTTATCCACCACGAAATCCACCGCCTGGTCAAACAGCGGATCGAGCTCTTCGTCGCCGTCCATACCGCCACCGCCGCCACCCTCGCCGTCTTCACCGCCGCTGAGAATGCCCTCTTTATATTGGGGACGCTCGCGCGCTTTCCAATCCTTGACCACCGCGTGCACTTCCTGATCGCGCACGAATGCGCCATGCACGCGCACCGGGATCGAGGAGTTCGGCGCCAGATAGAGCATGTCACCCATACCCAGCAAGGACTCGGCGCCCCCCTGATCGAGGATGGTGCGGGAGTCGATTTTGCTCGACACGGTAAAGGCGATACGCGTCGGGATGTTGGCCTTGATAAGACCCGTGATCACATCCACCGACGGACGCTGGGTCGCCAGCACCAGGTGGATACCCGCCGCACGCGCTTTCTGCGCCAGGCGAGCGATCAGCTCTTCGACCTTCTTACCCACAGTCATGATCAGATCGGCGAATTCGTCGACCATCACTACGATGTACGGCTCTTTCTCCAACACCGGCGGCGTGATGTCCATGCTGTCGGTCGGCTTCCAGAACGGATCCGGGATCGGACGCCCCATCGCTTCGGCCTGATCGACGCGCTCGTTGTAGCCGGCCAGGTTACGCACGCCCAGGGCAGACATCAGCTTGTAGCGGCGTTCCATTTCACCCACGCACCAGCGCAGCGCGTTGGCGGCGTCTTTCATGTCGGTGACCACGTCGGTCAACAGGTGCGGAATGCCTTCGTAAACCGACAGCTCCAGCATTTTCGGGTCGATCATGATAAAGCGCACCTCTTTCGGCGTGGCCTTATACAAGATGCTCAGGATCATGGCGTTGACCCCGACCGACTTACCGGAACCGGTGGTACCGGCGACCAGCAAGTGCGGCATTTTGCCCAGATCGGCCACTACCGGTTCGCCGGAGATGTCTTTACCCAGTACGATGGACAGCGGCGACGGATTGTCACGGAAAGCCGGGCAATCCAGCACTTCGCGCAGATACACCGTTTGCCGTTTGGCGTTCGGCAGCTCCAGACCGACATAAGGCTTGCCGGGGATCACTTCCACCACGCGCACCGCCGAAGTCGACAGCGAGCGCGCCAGATCGCGCGACAGGTTGGAAATGCGCGCCGCTTTAACGCCCGGCGCCAGATCCAGCTCGAAGCGGGTGATGACCGGCCCCGGCAGGATGTCCACCACGTCGGCTTTCACGCGGTAATCGGCCAGGCTGGCCTCCACCAGACGCGCCTTCTGTTCCAGCGCGAAGGAATCGACCGGCTCCACCTCTTTCGGCGCTTCGGTCAACAGATCCAGCGTCGGCAGCGGCGTGGTCGGCTTCTGCAGCGGCTGATCGTTACGCATCAGGAACGGGTGAATCAGGCTGTCCATCGCAGGATGTTGCTCTGCCTGAGCTTGCTGAGGCGGCTGCTGCGCCGGTTGCTGTGGCTGCTGATATTGCTGCTGCGACGGCTGTTGATACTGCTGTTGCTGCGGCTGCTGGTATTGCTGCTGCGACGGCTGTTGATACTGCTGTTGCTGCGGCTGCTGATATTGCTGCTGCGACGGCTGTTGATTCTGCTGTTGCTGCGGCTGCTCGTATTGTTGAGGCTGCGAGTGCGATTGCTGAGGCTCAAACTGACCGAACGGCACATCGTCCTCTTGCTCGCTTTGCTGTTCAATGCGCTCTTCAAGCTGCGGGGACAGCGTGAACATCGGCTCGCTCGGGCCATCGTCCACCAGATCCGCCATCGGCGAGAAGCTGAAAGCATTGCGGGTATCGATCGGGCTCGCGGCCGGTGCCTGCGAAGCAGATGCTTGCTGGCCGTAGCGCGCCTGCTGCTGCTCAGCGAACGCCTGGCGCAGCGCGGCCTCTTGCTGCGCCTCTTCGTCGTCCTGTTGATAGCCTTCGCCGTAGCGTTGGTGCTGCTGCTCGGCAAACGCCTTGCTCAGTTCGGCTTCCTGCAATGCGCTCTCGTCATCTGGTTGCTCAGGCGCGTAGCTTTCGCCATAGCGCTGGCTTTGCTGCTCGGCAAACGCCTGACGCAGCGCGGCTTCCTGTAGCGCCTCTTCTTCCTGCGGGTTCACCGCCGCCGGCTGCTGAGGCTCCGCCTCTGTCTGGCGCTGTTCCTGTTCGGCCGCACGCTGCGAAGGCAGCTTGATGCCGTAGGAAGCCAGTTCGCGACGGGTCGGGATGCGCACCGGATTCGGCCGCGGCAGTTCAGGGCCGATGCCCTGCTTAACCTGCGGATTGCCGTCGCTGGTCGCCGTGAAGGCCGGCATAAAGGTCGCCGCTGCGGCGCCCGCAGCAGCAGCGGCTGCCGCCGTATCCGGCTGCGGCTTGGCGCCGGTGGCGCTGAAACCGTTCGAACTGCCGATGTCGACGCTGTCACGCTGTGCGGCGGTAAAATCAAAGGGAGAACGCGCCGGCGGCTGCGGCGCGGCCGGCTCTTGCCAATTGCCGAGGCGCGGCTCATCGTCATCCTGATAAGGATCGACAGGACGCGTCGCCTTAGGCGCAGGCGTTTCTTCCGGGATCTCGAAGGAATACAGCGGCGGCGTAGCGTCTTGCGCCGGGGCGCTCACCGGGTGCTGATTGACCGAGGTCGGCGCAGCCGGCGCCACCGTTACCGACGGAGCCTGTGTGGCGATCGGCGCTGCAACGGGCTCGTGGATCTCTGCCTTCACCGCCGGTGCAGGCGAAGCCGCCGACGCGATAGGTGCAGCTTCAGCTTCAAGCTCGCCATCGTCGGCGCGCAGGCCGCTGAGCAACGGATCGGCGGCGTCTTCTGCCGCCGCTTTGGCGCTTTCGGTGACCGAAGGCGCGGAGAACAGCACGTCGTCATCGGCGGCCGCGGCTCCGGCGGCGGTCGCGGCAACCGCTGCGGCGGCGCCCTTCCCTGCCTGCTCAGGCTCGTCGTCAACGTAACGCTCGTCATCCTCAAAATAACGCTCTTCGCGACGTGAGCGATTGGTCATCACCGTCGCGACGCCCAGCACCGCCCCGCCGATCTTCTCGGCGATCACCAGCCAGGACCAGCCGGTAAACAGCGTCAACCCCGCCGCCCATACGCACAGCAGCGCCAGCGTAGCGCCGATGCCGTTGAACCACGGCAACATGGCGTTGCTCAGCAGGCTGCCGATCACGCCGCCGGAAGCGAAGTAATAGAGATCGTCGACGTTCAGCGCCGCCAGCCCGCAGGAGGTGAGCACTAACGCCAGGGTGCCGATCAGGCGCAGGGAAAGCGCGAAATAATCGATGTAGTCTCTGTTGCTGCGTTGGCGATAAGCCGCCCAGCACAGGACCAGCATGATCGGTGGTATCGCGTAGGCGAGCACCCCGAAGGTGAAGAACAGCGTATCGGCCAACCAGGCCCCGACACCGCCGCCCAGATTGTGAATCGGCTCATGCCACGCGGTCTGCGACCAGCTTGGGTCAGACGGATTGAAACTGACCAGCGCAGCCATGAGGTAAACGGCAAAAATTGCTACCACGATAAGCACAGCTTCCAGCAAACGTCGGCCACTGCTGAGTCTTTTCAGGGTAACTTCTTTATCTTCTGTATATTCCTGGCTCAAGAAAGGCTCTCCAGGTTCCTGTTAGCTGACATAGCAACAGCGCCGAGAAACTGCCCCGGCGCCGAAACTGTATGAATAAACAGGAGTGTAACCAATTTAATCAGGTTTTGCACCTGCACCTTACCGTGTTTTGATAACCAGACGGTTACTCTGTTTCACTTCTTCCATCACTACGTAGGTACGGGTGTCGTTAACCCCCGGCAAACGCAGCAAGGTTTCGCCCAGCAATTTGCGGTAAGCCGACATGTCCGGTACGCGGGTTTTCAACAGATAGTCGAAATCGCCGGAAACCAGATGACACTCCTGAATCTCTTCAAGCTTCTGCACTGCCGAGTTGAATTGCTCAAACACATCCGGCGCGCCGCGGTTCAGCGTGATCTCCACGAAAACCAGCAGGGACGCATCCAGATAATGCGGGTTAAGCAATGCGGTATAGCCATGAATGAAACCCGGGCGCTCAAGACGGCGCACGCGTTCCAAACATGGTGTCGGGGATAGCCCCACGCGCTTCGAAAGCTCGACGTTCGAAATACGCCCATCCTTCTGCAGCTCATTCAGGATGTTGCGGTCGATACGGTCAAGATCTTTACCCGGGCGTTTCTTGTTGTCTGCCATTATTATTGTCTCTCTTATTTTCTTCCGTGCACTTGCCACACCCTAGCCAACGTCAATGTGTAAGGGTTCGTTCCAAGCGAAGACCCGATGCCTGTCATATGCTTCTTCACTACCATCATTCCACGCCGCGCAGCCTGTCTGTCCAACCCCGCGCGACGCCGATAACGACGTTTAGGTCGAGAAAAAATCAGCAAACGCTTGCGCGCTCTGCCCCGCACATCCATCGCGCATTGCCGCCTCGCGGCGCAAATACGTACGATTTGCTGGTGTTACGGGGATAATTTCTTCTTCCTATGATGTTTTCGCAAATGCGCAGCGGATTGTCAAAGTAAAAGAAGCAAAATCAGAACAACGTACCGTCACGAAAAGTCTGTATCCCATTTTTGGTTATGAATCGCTGGCAGATAAACCCCGGCGGGGAGCGGCTGAAGTCGCAGAATGCGCCGTTTTTGCGCTGTTGGCGATTCAGCGGCCGAATGCGGCTTTGATAAGGTAAATTTCTGCGTTCGGCGTACGATTTGTCGACAGCGGGTGCATTAATAGGCGACAACTATCATACAAATCGTTAACAACGTCGCCCGGCGCTTTTTTTACTGCGCCATTTTCCCTACAATCGGCTTCATTGTCCGCCATTGTGGAATAAAGAGGTTATTCATGGGCACGGCTAAACATAGCAAATTACTGATTCTGGGCTCCGGCCCGGCCGGTTACACCGCCGCCGTCTACGCGGCGCGCGCCAACCTGAATCCGGTGCTGATCACCGGTCTGGAGCAAGGCGGCCAGCTGACCACCACCACCGAAGTGGAAAACTGGCCGGGCGACGCCGAAGGCCTGACCGGTCCGGCGCTGATGGAGCGCATGCGCGAGCACGCGGAGAAGTTCCAGACTGAAATCGTCTTCGACCACATCAACAGCGTCGATCTGCAGCAACGTCCGTTCCGCCTGTTCGGCGACAGCGGTGAATACAGCTGCGACGCGCTGATCATCGCGACCGGCGCCTCCGCCCGCTATCTTGGCCTGCCTTCCGAAGACGCGTTCAAGGGCAAAGGCGTTTCCGCCTGCGCGACCTGCGACGGTTTCTTCTACCGCAACCAGAAAGTCGCGGTGGTCGGCGGCGGCAACACCGCCGTTGAAGAAGCGCTGTATCTGTCCAACATCGCTGCCGAGGTTCACCTGATCCACCGTCGCGACAGCTTCCGCTCGGAGAAGATCCTGATCGACCGGCTGATGGAAAAAGTGAAAAGCGGCAACATCGTGCTGCACACCGACCATACGCTGGACGAAGTGCTGGGCGATGAAATGGGCGTGACCGGCGTGCGCATCCGCAGCACCAAGGCGGAAAACGAAACCCGTGAACTGGAACTGGCCGGCGTGTTCATCGCCATCGGCCACAGCCCGAACACCGGCATCTTCGGCGGCCAGCTGGAGCTGGAAAACGGCTACATCAAGGTACAGTCCGGCATTCACGGTAATGCGACCCAAACCACTATCCCAGGCGTCTTCGCCGCAGGCGACGTGATGGATCACATTTATCGCCAGGCGATCACCTCCGCCGGCACCGGCTGTATGGCGGCGCTGGACGCAGAACGTTACCTGGACGGCATCGCCGGCGCAGAAGTCTGCTAAGACGTTTTTATCATCGGCAAAAAGCGGCTCTCGAGCCGCTTTTTTTTTGTTTCCCCCACCGCCCCCCTTCTCGCGTCTGTTATAGCCACATTTGGCCGCTTTATTATTTTCAGTCTGCCGGGTGTCGAGGTAACATGGGACCTCGCTTGTTTGCCGCCAATTGCGCCAAACACTATTATTTAACAATACGTTAACCCAGCCTGTAACAAACGGGCGCCGGCGACGCAGACGCATATCTGATGAAAAAAACCAGACAGCAACAGTTAACCCGTTGGCTTAAAACCCAGAGTTCGTTGGCGCAGCGTTGGCTGCGCCTTTCCATGCTGTTGGGGCTGTTCAGCGGCCTGCTGATCGTGGCGCAGGCGTGGCTGCTGGCCAGCCTGCTGCACGCCCTGATCATCGAACATACCCCGCGCCAACAGCTGCTCCCTTCGTTTATCTGGCTGGCCGCCGCGTTCGCATTGCGGGCGCTGTTGAGCTGGCTGCGGGAACGGGTCGGTTTCCTGTGTGGCCAAGTGATCCGTCAGCGCATGCGCCAGCAGGTGCTGGATAAGCTGCAGCAGCTCGGCCCAGCCTGGATCCAGGGCAAACCGGCGGGCAGTTGGGCCAGCATCATCGTCGAGCAGATCGAGGATATGCAGGACTATTACTCGCGCTATCTGCCGCAGATGTATCTGGCGGTCTTCATCCCGCTGCTGATCCTGATCGCCGTCTTCCCGATCAATTGGGCCGCCGGTTTGATTTTGTTGGCGACCGCGCCGTTGATCCCGCTGTTCATGGCGCTGGTCGGTATGGGGGCCGCCGACGCCAACCGCCGCAACTTCGTGGCGCTGGCGCGATTGAGCGGCAACTTCCTCGACCGCCTGCGCGGCCTGGATACCCTGCGGCTGTTCGACCGCGCGCAGGCCGAAACCGCGCAGATCGCCAAATCCTCCGAAGACTTCCGCAGCCGCACCATGGAAGTGCTGCGCATGGCCTTCCTCTCTTCCGGCGTGCTGGAGTTCTTCGCGTCGATTTCCATCGCCGTGGTGGCGGTGTATTTCGGCTTTTCTTACCTCGGCGAACTCAATTTTGGCAGCTACGGCCTCGGCGTAACGCTGTTTTCCGGTTTTCTGGTGCTGATTCTGGCGCCGGAGTTTTTCCAACCGCTGCGCGATCTCGGCACCTTCTACCATGCCAAAGCGCAGGCGGTCGGCGCGGCGGAAGCGCTGGAAACCTTCCTCAGTGCCGAAGGCGAGCAGATGGGCAACGGCACGCGGCAACTGCCCGCCGATCAACCGCTGACGCTGCAGGCGAACGCATTGGAAATCCTGTCGCCGAACGGCGTGCTGCTGGCCGGGCCGCTGAGTTTCACCCTGCAACCGCAGCAGCGCGTAGCGCTGGTCGGGCTAAGCGGCGCCGGCAAAAGTTCGCTGCTCAATCTGCTGCTCGGCTTCCTGCCCTACCGCGGCTCGTTGACCGTCAACGGCGTGGAGCTGCGTGAACTGTCCGCAGAAAACTGGAGGCAACAGTTGAGCTGGGTAGGGCAAAACCCGCATCTGCCGGCGCAAACCTTGCGCGCCAATATTCTGCTGGGCTGCCCGCAGGCCGACGAAGCGCAGCTGCAGCAGGCGGTAGAGCTCGCCTACGTCAGCGAACTGTTGCCGTATCTGCCGCAGGGGCTCGACACCGAAGTGGGCGACAATGCCGCCCGCCTGTCGGTCGGCCAGGCGCAGCGCGTGGCGGTCGCCCGGGCGCTGATCGGCCCGCGCCGCTTGCTGCTGCTGGATGAACCGGCCGCCAGCCTCGATGCCCATAGCGAACAGCGAGTGATGCAGGCGTTGAATGCCGCTTCGCATCAGCAAACTACCCTGCTGGTGACGCACCAGTTGGAAGACACCGAAGACTACGATCAGATTTGGGTGATGGATAACGGTCGCATCGTGCAACAGGGCGATTACGCCACCCTCAGCGCCCAGCCGGGCCTGTTCGCCACTCTGATCGCCCATCGCCGCGGGGAGCTTTAATCATGCGCATGTTGCTGCCGTTTTTGGCGTTGTATCGCCGCCATAGCCTGCTGATTAGCCTGGGCATCCTTTTGGCGATCGTCACCCTGCTGGCCAGCATCGGCCTGCTGGCGCTCTCCGGCTGGTTCCTGGCCGCCTCTTCGCTGGCCGGATTAGCGGGCCTGCTGACCTTCAACTATATGCTGCCGGCCGCCGGCGTGCGCGGCGCGGCGATCTTCCGCACCGCCGGGCGCTACGCCGAGCGCGTGGTCAGCCACGACGCCACCTTCCGCGTGCTGTCGCACCTGCGGGTGTTCACCTTCAGCAAGATCCTGCCGCTGACGCCGGGCGGCATCGCCCGTTTCCGCCAGGCCGACCTGCTCAATCGCCTGGTGGCGGACGTGGATACGCTGGATCACCTTTATCTGCGGGTGATCTCGCCGCTGATCGGCGCGGCGGTGGTGATCCTGGTAGTCACCTACGGCCTGAGCTGGCTGGATCCTGCGCCCGCCCTGACGCTGGGCGGCATTCTGTTGCTGCTGTTGCTGCTGGTGCCGCCGGTGTTCTATCGCGCCGGCAAACCGATCGGCGGGCAACTCACCGCCCTGCGCGGCCAATACCGCACCGACCTGACCGCCTGGCTGCAGGGGCAGGCGGAGCTGGTGGTGTTCGGCGCCGTCAACGACTTCCGCCAGACGCTGAACGCCACCGAACAGCTGTGGCAACGGCGCCAGTGGCAGCAAGCCTCGCTGAGCGGCAAGGCGCAGGCGCTGATGATCCTCGCCAGCGGGCTGACGGTGACGCTGCTGCTGTGGCTGACCGCCGCCGGCATCGGCGGCGATACCCAACCCGGCGCGCTGATCGCGCTGTTTGTCTTCGCCGCGCTGGCGTCGTTCGAAGCGCTGATGCCGGTGGCCGGCGCCTTCCAGCACCTCGGCCAGGTGATCGCCTCCGCCACACGGGTCAAACAGATCATCGATCGCCAGCCGGAAGTTATCTTCCCTGCCGCCGGTCCGGCCGCCGCCGACCGGGCTCAGCTTAGCCTGCGGCAGTTGAGTTTCACCTACCCCGATCAGCCGCAGCCGGTACTGCGCGACGTCACGCTCGAGGTCGCGGCCGGCGAACACATCGCCTTGCTCGGCCGCACCGGCTGCGGCAAGTCCACCCTGCTGCAGCTGCTGACTCGCGCCTGGCGCACCGACGGCGGAAAAATTCTGCTCAACGGCGAACCGCTGGAAGATTATGATGAAACCACGCTGCGTCGAATGACCACGGTCGTCAGCCAGCGAGTGCATATCTTCAGCGATACGCTGCGGGAAAACCTGCGGCTGGCCGCACCGGATGCCGGCGACGCTCGCCTGAGTGAGGTGCTGCAGCAGGTGGGGCTCGGCAAATTGCTGGACAGCGACGGCGGGCTGAACGCCTGGCTGGGGGAAGGCGGCCGGCAGCTGTCCGGCGGCGAACAGCGCCGACTGGGCATCGCCCGCGCGCTGCTGCACCCTGCCCCGCTGCTGTTGCTTGACGAACCGACCGAAGGGCTGGACGCCGAGACCGAGCAGCAGATCCTGGCGCTGCTGCGCCGGCATTGTCAGGGCAAAACGCTGATCCTGGTGACGCACCGCCTGTACGGCCTGGAACATCTCGATCGCATTTGCGTAATGGATGACGGCCAAATTGTCGAACAGGGCGATCACGCCGCCCTGATGCGCCAGCAGGGCCGCTATGCCCGCTTTCGCAACCGTATCAGCAACCTGGCGCCGTAATCGGCCCGCAGAGGACGCAGAAACCCTGTATGCGCATCGTTAAGCTTTCACCGCAGTCGCTGGCGTTTCCCTCGCCTGAGGGCGCCCTGCGCGATCCCAACGGCCTGCTGGCGATCGGCGGCGACCTCACGGCGCCGCGGCTGCTGGCAGCCTACGAGCGCGGCATCTTCCCCTGGTACTCGCCGGGGGAAGCGATTCTGTGGTGGTCACCCGATCCGCGTGCGGTGCTGTTCCCAGCCGAGTTTCATCTCAACCGCAGCCTGAAACGCTTTCTTCGCCACGATCCGTTTCGTATCACGCTTAATCACGACTTCGCCGCGGTGATCGCCGCCTGCGCCCACCGGCCGAATGAAGGCACCTGGATCGGTCCGGAGGTACAGCGTGCCTATCAACATCTTCATCGCCTCGGCTACGCGCACTCGGTGGAGGTATGGCAGGATGATCAACTGGTCGGCGGCATGTACGGTGTGGCGCAGGGCGCGTTGTTCTGCGGCGAATCGATGTTCAGCCGCGTCACCAATGCCTCAAAATGCGCATTGATGGCCTTTTGCCGCCATTTTGCCGCTTATGGCGGGGAATTGATTGACTGCCAGGTGCTGAACGCTCACACTGCCCGCCTTGGCGCGCGTGAAATTCCGCGCCGTCAATTTTTGCAGCAGCTCAGCACCCTTCAACGGCGGCCTTTGGCACCGGCGTGCTGGGCGCCGCAAGTCATATCCCCACAGCCGGTTGAACCGCCCTCCCCAGCAAACTAATTGGTGGAAACGGTGCAATGTTCACCGACACATCTTTACATAATGGGGGTTTTTCGGCATTATCTTGCCGGTTAAAAACTAAGGTAGTTAGACCTAGAGGATTCGATGGCCAAAGAAGACAATATTGAAATGCAGGGCACCGTTCTTGATACGCTGCCGAACACCATGTTCCGCGTTGAATTGGAAAACGGGCACGTGGTAACCGCACACATCTCCGGTAAAATGCGTAAAAACTATATCCGCATCCTGACGGGCGACAAAGTCACTGTAGAGCTGACCCCGTACGACCTGAGCAAAGGCCGCATTGTCTTCCGTAGCCGTTAATCGGCTCACCGCGCGCCACACGCTGGCGGCATCGAGGATGTAATCCCTCGGGAGCCCTTTCCGTTTACCCCCGCAGCGACGTTATACAACGGGTTGCAGGTGCGCAGGTAAACTGAGAGGGCTCACTCGTTTCTGTTGTACGGTGAATCTCACCCATAAAAAAAGCGATGCCGAAGCATCGCTTTTTCTTTGCCTGAAGGCGGCCTTAGTGCACCGCGCCCTCGTCCGCCTTGCGCTTGGCGGCGCTGAGGAAGTGGTAGGTCAGCTGTTTCTTGTCCTTGTCCAGCTCGACCTTCACGGAACCACCGTCCACCAGTGAACCGAACAGCAGTTCGTTGGCCAACGGTTTCTTCAGGTTTTCCTGCATGACGCGCGCCATCGGACGAGCGCCCATCGCACGGTCGTAGCCCTTCACCGACAGCCAATCGCGCGCTTCGTCGCTCACTTCCAGCGAGACGCCCTTCGCATCCAGCTGCGCCTGCAGTTCGACGATAAACTTGTCGACCACCTGCTGGATCACCTCGGTAGACAGATGGTTGAACCAGATGATGTTGTCCAGACGGTTGCGGAACTCCGGCGTAAACACCTTCTTGATCTCTTCCATCGCGTCGGTGCTGTTGTCCTGCTGCACCAGGCCGATCGACTTGCGTTCGGTTTCCCGCACACCGGCGTTGGTGGTCATCACCAGGATCACATTGCGGAAGTCCGCCTTGCGGCCGTTGTTGTCGGTCAGCGTCCCGTTGTCCATCACCTGCAGCAACAGGTTGAACACGTCCGGGTGCGCCTTCTCGATCTCATCGAGCAGCACCACCGCATGCGGATGCTTGATCACCGCATCGGTCAGCAGCCCGCCCTGATCGTAACCGACGTAGCCCGGAGGCGCGCCGATCAAGCGGCTGACGGTATGCCGCTCCATGTACTCGGACATGTCGAAACGCAGCAGCTCGATATCCATCGCCTTGGCCAACTGTACGGTGACCTCGGTTTTCCCGACCCCGGTCGGCCCGGCGAACAGGAAGGAACCGACCGGCTTGCGCTCGTGGCCCAGACCGGCGCGGCTCATCTTGATCGCTTCGGTCAGCGCTTCGATCGCCTGATCCTGGCCGAACACCAGCATCTTCAAGCGATCGCCCAGATTTCTCAGCACGTCGCGATCGCTGGCCGACACGGTTTTCTCCGGAATGCGCGCGATGCGCGCCACCACGGATTCGATATCGGCCACGTTGACGGTTTTCTTGCGCTTGCTGGCCGGCATCAACCGGCTGCGGGCGCCCGCCTCGTCGATCACGTCGATCGCCTTGTCCGGCAGATGACGATCGTTGATGTATTTCACCGACAGCTCCACCGCGGCGCGGATCGCTTTGGCGGTATAACGCACGTCGTGGTGCGCTTCATACTTGGCCTTCAGGCCGTTGATGATCTGAACGGTCTCTTCCGCCGTCGGTTCGGTGATATCGATCTTCTGGAAGCGGCGCGCCAAAGCGCGATCCTTTTCGAAGATGTTGCTGAACTCCTGGTAGGTGGTCGAGCCGATCACCCGGATCTTGCCGCTCGACAGCAACGGTTTGATCAGGTTGGCGGCATCCACTTGCCCGCCGGAAGCCGCACCGGCGCCGATGATGGTGTGAATTTCATCGATGAACAGGATGCTGTTCTGATCCTGCTCCAGCTGCTTGAGCAGCGCCTTGAAGCGCTTCTCGAAGTCGCCTCGGTATTTGGTGCCGGCCAGCAGTGAACCGATATCCAGCGAATACAGCGTGCAGTCCGCCATCACTTCCGGCACGTCGCCCTGCACGATACGCCAGGCCAGACCTTCGGCGATGGCGGTCTTGCCCACGCCGGATTCGCCGACCAGCAGCGGGTTGTTTTTACGACGACGGCACAGCACCTGAATCGCGCGCTCCAGCTCACGATCGCGGCCGATCAACGGATCGATGCCGCCTACACGGGCCAACTGATTGAGGTTGGTGGTGAAGTTTTCCATACGGTCTTCCCCTCCGGACTGCTCTTCGTTCACCGGGTTTTCCGCATTCGGCGCTTGGCCCGGCTCGTCTTTACGCGTGCCATGTGAAATGAAGTTCACCACGTCGAGACGGCTGACGTCGTGCTTGCGCAGCAGGTAGGCCGCCTGCGATTCCTGCTCGCTGAAGATGGCCACCAACACGTTGGCGCCGGACACTTCGCTGCGGCCGGAAGATTGCACATGGAAGACCGCGCGCTGCAACACGCGCTGGAAGCTGAGCGTCGGCTGAGTGTCGCGCTCTTCTTCGCCGGCGGGCAGCGTCGGTGTGGTTTGTTCGATGAAGGCTTCCAGCTCCTGGCGCAACGCGGCCAGATCCACCGTACATGCCTCAAGCGCTTCTCGCGCGGCAGGGTTGCTCAGCAACGCCAGCAACAGGTGCTCCACGGTCATAAACTCGTGTCTGTGCTCACGCGCCCTGGCGAAAGCCATGTTGAGACTGAGTTCCAGTTCTTGATTGAGCAT
>Ga0157366_1000466_pt1 | contig 18426 bp, 25 predicted proteins | sample AttbisABBM1_FD_113149 | JGI IMG/M metagenome (GOLD analysis project Ga0157366, IMG submission 113149) | Fungus gardens microbial communities from leaf cutter ant in Botucatu, State of São Paulo, Brazil - Atta bisphaerica ABBM1 | ecosystem: Host-associated > Fungi > Mycelium > Unclassified ...
ATCAACGATCTTGACATATACATCTTTACCTAAAGAAACTCTACAGAAGATTCTTACTATGAGAATCATCTCTTCTGTCCAATCACATCATCAATAACATTCTTAGCTCTAGTGGATCACAGGAATGAAGTTGTCATAATGCATCCATCAACTATCTTACACCCAAACAAAGACTTTGCTTGAAATCTCCACTTATTGATGTGGATAACAAGTGTAATGAATTTTTTCCTTCATTTTCCTTTTTCAATGAGAAATTTAAACTAGGAAACCATCTTATAGATTTATTTTCAGATCATTTTTCTTTCCATCATCATTCTTCTAATGCCAAAAAACATATTGAAAAATTGAATGACATAGTGCTTAGGGCATTATCTAATCCCTCTTCAACAATTGTTGTGTCTGACACTAGTATCAAGAATCACGTTGCTACATTGATTTCTCATATCCATTCTTTCAATAAACCTGTCGTCAAAACTATACACAGAGCGATCAATGTTATAATGACTGAAGCTGAGTTATTTGCTATCCGATGTGGTATAAACCAAGCAATTAACAATGCTAACATCAATCATATAGTCATCATTACTGACTTCCTACACACTGCCAGGAGGATCTTTGACTCTTCATTGCATCCATATCAAATTCACTCTGCTGCAATATCTTAGGAACTTAGAGAGTTCTTTTTGAAGGATGCTTGCAATCACATTGAATTTTGGGACTGCTCTAGCAAACAATTACACTATTCAGTGGACAAAGACACCAAAAACATGGTCTCTACACCTTCATTTCCATGCAAATCATCCTGGGATTTTTGTAGAAAAACTGAGTGTGACTCAATCCTCTCACAATGGAGAATGCTTTTTCAAGCAGCAGAGTCTAAAGAGAGAAATTTCCCAGACCTATTAGATGACGATCTAAATCCTATTGAGCCATCAAGCATCAAAGGTGGTCCATGGTTACAACACTTCGGACATTCAAACTTGTTGTGCGCTTGAGCCTCTAGAGCTATCATTAATCATGCTCTGATAGGGGAATACCGGTTAAGATTCTTCCCTAGGGAAGATTTTTCATGCCCATGTGGCACTTATCCGATCGAAACAAGACGACACATTCTACATGAATGCAAAAGGTTTAACAAATATTGGAATCCGAGAAGGGATACCATCGCCCATTTCACATTATTTCTTCAATTTAACATGAGTGCCTTTTCTTTTGAATAGTCACTCTCTATCAGTCTTACATTCAGTATCACTATATTGGTTCAATTTCCTTTTGTTTATTTATTTTTCCACTTGACCTTTTTCTTTTCCTTTCTCTCTTCTCTTCCTTTTCTTTTCCATGTTGTTTCATTTTGAATGTACATAGTTACAAAGTAGCTTCCACGGTCTGCCCTCATGCTCCGTGTAATAAATTGTTGATTTAAAAAAAATAAAAAATGAGCTTTCAATTTTTTAATTCTTCTTGCTTTGCTTGCATTGGATTTCTCCACTGCAAGAAGCCTTCTTTTGAGTTTCTATACATTTTAATTTCAGAACTGCATTTTATGGTCAGTATATCAACTCCCTATGAACATATCTTTGACTCCTAGTTGTCCACAGGTGAGTTATTGTCTTATTCCTTTCAATCTAGTCATTTACAGTATGTCCAGTTCACTAGGTAATTCCTGAGTTGTCAAAGTGTTGTCAGAGTGGCCCCTAAGGCTCCTAGGACATAATATTCGTCACCTGCGCTCCAATTAACTTGACTTGCACGTGTTTGATCATTCTCGCTTTGCACTGCACTCATTAGGATTACATTGCAAGAAGCTTCCATATTTCTTGATACATTGTGGAATAGAAATAGATTGCAGTTCATAACCAAAGCAAGATGAAAGCAATATCGAGTAGAAGGAAAATGGTGCTGACTTTGGGCCTCATTTACAGTGTCATCACTCCAGCTACACCAGGCAAAAGACAGTGATCCGCTGCGGTTATTTCCACTTTTGTAAATATCATAGCAGAAAGGCAGCAAAAAGGCGAAAAATCTGCCGTCTCAGCGACTATCCAAACCGCACAGAACTTGGGGGTGTGAGGCCGCTCGATTTCATAGGTGCCAGTACGTCTCGAAATTTTCCTAGAGGTTTCGCTAGATGGATTGCGAGTGCGGTTCCCTAGGTGTAAAAACGTTGTCAGTATGTTATTTCCGGCTACATATGGCATGCCTACTTTGTCTTGTAGTTCTTGCCATTCCACGTCTTCGACTGAATTCAGGGCCAAGAGCATTAGTGGCGGTCGATGGAGAAACCGGGTGGGATCTTCACTGTCCGGGCCGTCATCAACTGGTAGAACAAGTATTTTCCCAAACTATTAAAGCACATACGACCGTGTCAATCTTTGCCGAGGAGTCAAATTCAATGCTGACCTCGCTATCGACCATGCCTATTCCCTGGTCTTTGGTTTCTCGCCAAACTTCTCCACTTAGTCCAACGATGACGCGAATTTCATCCTTGGGTCTTTGAGGTTTTGATGAAGCACAGACAAGCTCACCGGTTGGTGTCAGGAGCGCCGTAGTATGTAACTTTTCCGGAGAAATGATTTGAGAGAGAAGATCATGTAGGGCAGGAAGTACAAGCATTATAGGTCAATTGAGGATTGAAGTAAACGTAGGAGTAAGATCATTCGACAACGACAACGTGCTGAAATAGGGAACTTAATCAATCAAAGGCGTGTGTTTGTTTTTAAATTGCGCCGGGTGCTCCGCAATAATTTAAACCTCGAGCGCTCAAGATAAGATTGCAACCAGGGTACCGAAGGTATACACAAGGTGAAACATGACAATAATAACAATAGCTTTAAGCGTTCAAGTCTAAAAAATGGCAGCACCTTCAAATGCCATTTATTGTTTGCCCTGAGTTTGCTAGAGCATGTAAGTAAAGGGATGAAAGAGATCAAATTGAACTTACCAGGTAACTCATTAATTGTTGGAACTGGGATACGCTTTGATGCGGTACTCCTGGGGGCCCAGGCAAAGGTAATGACGGTCCCCCGTACTGTGGCGGAGTGGGTTGACGCTGTTGTGCACCTTGTAGCAACGCTAAGACGTTGGGCGGCAGCCCTGCAACGTTCATTGACGCATTCGGAGACGCTCCAGCATATGAGTTACTGGGTGGAAGAGAACTTGCATATGATGGTTGTTGGAGAGTCGACGTAGGTGGATAAGGTGCAAAGGGAGGTATCGAGGCTGAAGCTTGCACTGAAGGTGATATGGGCGGCGTGACAACATGCGAAGGAGGCGCTACAGATGCAGCCCCTGGCTGTGGCTGCTTCAAAGCAGCCAAGAGTTGTTGTACTTTCCTGGCCTGTTCAAGCCGATCATCCTAGCAATGTCAACACGAGCTTCATGAGATTGTACTCGGGAGCTTACCCCACTGATGGCCGACGGTTGTCCCGTGGAAGAAGGGGCAAAAGAAGGAGGCGTAGAATTATAACCAGCACTATTACCGCCGCCGCTACCGCCACCGTAGCCCCCATTTCTGTTGTCGAATTTATCACCATATCCTCCACCTCTTCCACCGCGTCCACTATGCTCATTTTCATAGCGCCCGCGGCGAGGATCGCGATCCCGACCGTATTCTCGTCGGTCTTCCCATTCATTTATTTGATGGCCTCCTGAGTGGCCACCGCGACCACGACCACGACCACGACCACGACTTCCGCCGCCACCGCGACCTCTGTGGATGTCAATTCCTTCCCAATCTCTGCGACCACCATTGGCACTGAAAATGTTAACACAGCAGAACCTCTAATTGGAATGACCTCACACACCGGCCTTCCAACTGTCCTTCAGTATAATCCCAAGCGTACACAATGTCCATTACACCATCTTGAAGACCTTGGTGGCGAAGTGCATTGAAGGCATCCTCACAATTCTTGAATTCAATGTCAGTATAATCCTCGCGAAAGACCTAAAAACTAACACGGATGTCATAAAACTCTACGTATCGAGAACTAGAACATCTTTAGCAGTAAGACATTGTCATTAAACAATACGTACTCAACCCGATCATTGGCCGGTCGAACAGACTTTATATCACCAAATGCCTGGAACTTGCGGCGGACTTCAGTGTCATCGATCAGCTGTCCAGACGGAGACGCCCTTAGGGTCACTTGAAGTGTACCCTGGAATTGCTAAATGTCGAGTCAGAATGGAAATTGAATCAAAGATTGGAACAAACTTGGTTCCTCTCCCGTTCCGGACCTTTTTGGTCGTCACGTGGAAGGGAATAATGTACATCGATCTGCATACTATATGTTGAACATGCACACAAAAGAACACAGAAATATTCACCGGCCGTCCACTGATCTCGGATCCTTGCAGACGGTCTCTTGCCCGTTCCGCGGCACGAAGGTCATACTAAAGGATATCCGAACACGGTAGCAAAGTGGAAACAATGAAGGACCCACATATGTTACAAAAACCATCCCGCGTGTGGAGATTAAATCGAAGAAGGTTTTGATACTGCCGAATTCTTCAAATTGACGCCGAACATCATCGCTGTTGGTCTCATACTAGAATGTAGATGAGTCAAAATCCTTATCGAGTAATTTCCACACTGCACTCGCCTTGATGTTGCGGATAAAGAGCGTTCGGCAGGGTCGCTCACGTTGGATGCGTTCTTCAATAATTGAATCGTGTACTTTGTCATCTCTATCTTTACGCATGGGAGGGCGCCTTGGACCACGTGAATATCCACCAGCATCGTCATCATATCCGTTCGTAGTATCGTCTAGTTGGGGTGTTATAGATGTAAGAAAATTTCCATAACACTGCCAGAGACAAATAGAAAGCACCGCCTCAGTACTCGCGAGAAAAGGCAGCTCAGGATCAAAATCATGGCGTCTCATCGACCAAGGACGACTTGACTTTGAAAGGCATGGATAGCTCTCGATTTGTATGGCATATGGTGCGATATTTGAGGCTTCACCGCCTCGCTCTCGCTAACATTTAGCTTAAGCTAACGAAATACGTTCAAGGCCATTGAACGTTTGTCGGTCTCCGTATGCCTCAGTGCTGGTCAAGGCCACAAATAATCCTTGCAGCCCTTTCTGGTGCAAATTCAGTCTTAATCATTAGCGCACCTTCATACTTTCCAAAACCCTGATTATAGCTTGAGTATGAACCGACATCCTGGTAATAGGAATCTTGGTGAGGAGCCTGAGAATCATACTCATTGTAAGCTTCCATATCGTTGCTATATCCACCGTGCATTCCCCCATCATAGGGGCTATAGTCTCCAACTCCACCTCTTCCACCGCCTCTTCCACGACCATAGCCACTTCTCCCGCGGTAACCACCACTTCTCTCCTGAAAACGATGACTTCTGTCAGGACCAGGACCAGACGGAGATCCCCCTCGACGATGACCGTCAAAATTCCCGCCATAAGGGTGATGACGATTCATGTTTTCTCAGAAATTCAGCACAATTTTACTGCTTGTGATGGTCTCAGTGACGTGGCGTTCAAGGAATGATACAGGCACAGCGAGAAGGCACAGGTACAGAGAGAGGGACGATGCCGACGGCGAGCTCAAACTCAGTACTCAGAGCGAACCAGACTACAGAGATAGATGGCAGAAATGTCTGACAGTGTTGATGGAGGAGGAAAAGAGAAAACTGCAGGGATCACACCACATTGCCCCGGCAAACCCCGGGCCTGGTAACAGAGCTTCCTTTTCAGGCCGGCAGTGTGTCACATCACACTTGGTCTACGCAACCATGTCCAAGCAGTATCAGTTTAAGCTCGTCCTCCTAGGTCAGTTTCTTCTTTCTGAATCATTAATCCCGCTTATGTCGTTCAAGGTGAATCAGCAGTTGGAAAATCTAGGTACTCTATACACTATATTGCATGTCACAAGGCTCACTCTACATCAGCCTTGTCCTCCGTTTCGTCAAGGACCAGTTCGATGACTATCGAGAGAGTACAATAGGCGGTTAGTCCCATGTAAGATGACAGTGATTCAGGGTTTCTGAACATGCCTCAGCTGCCTTTCTCACGCAGACAGTGACGATTGACGACCAAACAACAGTTAAGTTTGAGATATGGTATGGGTTCCCTATCTGGCTCTTTCTCTCTCTCTCTTTGTCTCTATGTTGACACTCATTTAGGGACACCGCTGGACAGGAGCGTTATAAGGTGTGCTTCCTTACTTTTTTGTCGGCCGGCTAGCTGATTTGGTCCCTCCAGTCTCTGGTATGCCTTAAACAACGACGCTGTGGCGACCATATGATTGAATCTTTTCCAGGCCCCCATGTATTATCGCAATGCCAATTGTGCCGTAGTGGTGTATGACATCACACAGTCATCGTCCCTCGAGAAAGCTCGCACCTGGATACGTGAGCTGCAGAGACAAGCGGATCCAAATATTGTCATTACATTGTGTGGCAACAAGACTGATCTCGGTGCACGCCGTCAGGTAAGTCAGGAAGAGGCCAAAAAATATGCGGATGAGGAAGGCCTTATGTGGGCAGAGACGAGTGCAAAGAGTGGCGAAGGAGTGACAGAAGTTTTCATGGCAATTGGTTGGTCAGCTCTTGCTCTGGTGCTATTCGTTATTTATTCCATTCCCCTCATAGCCAAGAAACTTCCGTCCATTGCTTCTCCTGCCATTCGCTCTGGGATGAGGGCAGGTCCTGGAGCAAGACAAAGTGTGGACCTCAATAAGCAGGCAATTACGCAGGATCAGACTGACAATTGCAGCTGTTAGAGAGCAGCTTGCTCGCTCACTGCATACAATGACTTCGATTCACCTTTAATTTTGCCCCCAATCATTACTGTCATTTGTTGCTCACTTTGTAACATACTCTTCTTGCAGACCTTGGACCCTTGGGATATATATATATTTACGCAATATCTGATTATGTCAATTCTAATGCAATCACGTTCTACATGACCATTCCATGAGCAGCTTACAAGCACACAAACAGCGTTGACCATGTCCAAAAGTCAAAAAAGGGCAACGTCGTTCAAAACCCTGCCTTCTCCAATTTTCGTATATCAGTGTGGGCAACCTCCGATTGTCGCACTTCCTCACTTTTCTCCCATAGCTCCCTCTCAGTGGGAGGCTCTTTCCGCAACTGGTCTCGAAGAAACACAGCGACATCATCCAGTAGGAGAGGATAAGGCTCTTTCTGATGACGAAGCATTACTGATATGACGTCGCGGAATTGCTTCCGCTTGTAAAAGCAGATTGGCCCGGATTCCTTGTCGCTATACTGGTCTTCAATATGGACTAGTTTGGTGAGGTACATGGTGATGAAGGGTAGGCAAGGACCATCAACATCGTTCAGCTGGCGATAGGTCGCAAAACCTCTCGAAGGGTCGTTATACCGTGAAAGTGACTCCAAGACAGATTTCTTGCTGACATGAGCCATTGTGAGCAGGAGCTTCTGGATAATGTTGCTGGTGAGGGCAGTGATAATGGCGCTCATGGAAGCAATGTTGTTCAACAGACGGCATTTCTAAATATGACCGTTAATATAGGGCACTGATAAAGAACAAGACACAGACTAACATCCGCTACTTTGATCCAATAATCAACAATTTCTGCCCGCTTCTTTATCACGCCAGTATCTAAGATGCTCTTCTGCACCCAGGAAACCACCCTGTCATGGACTGCACAGTACTCCCGAAGGTTTGTCGTGCCTGGTCCATTATGTGATCTCGCATACATGATACACTCTTGTGGCAAAATCTTCCTGTACATTTCAAACAAGATCACTGTGAGTTGCTCTGCGAGATCTGCAGCTTCTATCTTCAAGATATCGCCTTTCTGAGGTTTTGAGTTCTTCTTTTTGCGCGGGCTGATTGACGGGGAAACAGTGATAGGGTTTCCAATGGAGAATGTCTGTCCCATTTTGATATCAGCACCTTATAAATCATTCAGAATGAGAAATATCTTACCAAATCCTTTATTTGTTCTTGAATAAGCTTAGAAAGCTTGTTGTTAGGACCCGGTGTGATCGATTTCAAAAATTCTGTGAGGCGACCTGCAATGTTGGGTTCCTGCTCCAGTAGACAATTCGCTTGGAGCCAGTCACCGAATATCTCCAAGACTTTCCGTTGCGTTCTGCCCCGTCCACGTTCTAGCCAATCCTCCAACTCAGCAACATTTAAACCATCCGGTTCAAGAAGATTATAGTACTCTATGAGTGCATCAAATAATGCGTCTGAAGACATGAATGATCGAAATGTCATCAGAAAGACATCTTGATATTGTTTATTCTCCATATTGGTTGCTGATGGTCATGGAAAATCAACCAGCTGCTCGAAGTAGAGAATACGAACATACCCAACAATCGTTCTACCAGAGCAGGGATAGTTCCAAAACGCACTTGACCATCTGCATCCACATCCAACTGGTCTGCAAGCCTTGGCTTCAGATACCACGGAACCGAAGCTTGTAAAACCAGTACAGGTTGAGAGTAATCTTCTGTTGGCGGTAGTCTTCTTCGTTCTACCATCCGGGGCCATCTACCAGAGATACTAAAGGTACTGACAGGTTCTGGGCTACCATGACCTATCCATCTTCGCATACTTGAACTTCGCATGAAACGAGATGAATTGTCATCTCCCTCATTTTGCGTCGGCGTTGCAGTTCTGTCCATATTCATACTGCCAGCTACTCGATTGGGTAACTGAGGCACAGGTGTGGTAGGAGAAGGTGGTGCATTCTTGCAACCCTTGTAAGCGTCTGACGAGACGGGAACTTGGTGTAGCCTCGGACGGTTGGTTTGGCTCTGGGCAGTACGCTCCGGGAATTTAGAAATCTGAAGTGATGCCTATGGAGCACCAGCAGGAGACATTAGACAGGGTCAACTGTCTATATAAAGATGACGTACCCTGAACTTGGATGCTGATTCAGGCTCAGGCTCCCACAATTGCTCTGCTTGATATACGTAAAAACGGAGATCCTCTTTCACATTGGCCAGACGTTCAGCCATCTCTTCTGTCAGAGAATTAACAAATGCCTGGGGTATCCAGCCAATTGTATTTCCTCCCCGGCGCATTGCCGCCCACCACCCGGTGTTCTCGCGCTTGACTACGAGAAGTATTTCGTTCTTACGGAAGGAAAGCTGGTCGTCATCGGCGGCTCGGAAATCGTACAAACACAAGACAGAAAATTCATCTTGGTCCGAGCCAGCGCTGGTCGGTGTTGTTCGGGATGTCCCTGTGCTGAAGCGGGTGGATTCTGAGGACGGAGAGGCGGAATCAGGGGAGATGACGAGTTCAGAAACATACGGAGAGGAATCAATGTAAATATGGAGAGACTTGCGCATGATTTGGGATTTGGAAGCCATGATGGCAACGGAAAGAAAGAAGGATTGTTCAGTTGTTTAGATCAGAATTGACCTGGGCTGTGAAGCACAAACCACGTGTGTTAGCAATATTGGCTCTTCAAGCCTCGTCACCCTGCTGACTGACTGGACTGGCTTTGCGGCCGGTCCAGTGTTACAGCATACCTGTTAGCACACGTTGTTGCAGCCTAAAATGTGTTCCGCTGACTGCAGGGATGTTGCACTTTGCACCTGTACCGAGTTTATTATTCTTTCTTTCTTTTTCGTTCGCCACCATCTCACTATTTGTGACCAATGTCATACTTGACCGCAAATCATATCCTTCAGCACTGTCCATGCGCACTTATATGTAGCTGCCTCTCTCACCACTACGTCTTGTCACTGATTTACAAACTCTTGTTGTGGTATATAATTCATCATCATTGTATGCTTACCATTGTTCTACAAATAGCACAGACCATCACCCTTCCAATTTACATCCACTCATAAGCTTTGACCCACAATGATCCCTTTGAACGCCGCAAAGGCAAAGGTAAGCGGTACATGTATCGTCTCATTGGCATGTACTCTTAAATGTCTCGTCCTGCCAGGTTCAGCTTCGGTACGTGAGTTCCATTGTTCAAGTGGTATCGCGGCTAGGACCAACGATATGCCAGACTGGCTGTACAACGACTGAGAACTCTGCAACAGAAGAAGGAAGCACAAGCAAAATCATCTCGCAGGGACATAGCTACCCTCTTGGAGCGAGGCAAGGTTGAAACTGCTCGGATCAAGGTCGAGGGCTGTGAGTGGTGTCAAGTCTATTACCCCTTCGTCCATTGACTGTAAAGTAGTAATCAATGAAGATGTTCACGTTGAGCTATTAGAGCTTCTTGAGCTCTATTGCGAGCTCCTACTGGCAAGATTCAGCCTCCTAGACCAGAAGTGCAAAAATATTTTTTCTCTTGATCCTGCTACCTATTGATTCTCTGATCTAGTAACCGGGAGCCAGATCCAGGTATGTGACCAATAAATAGCGATGGCACATCAGAATGTCTTAACATAATATAGCCATCAGTGAAGGTGTTTGCAGCATCATCTATGCTGCTCCTCGGACCGAACTGAAGGGTATTCTCATATTGTCCAATATTTCTGTAACGAATTGACTGCCTTGCTTAGAGCTTCACATCCTGAGAGATATTCTTATGCATAGGTATGGTCGGGAATTTTCTGTGGGGGTCATGGAGAACCGTAACAATTGTGTCGCCGAACGGGCATGCCGACATTTCTTGCTGCTCGATCGCTCGTTAATGAATTCTGGTATTTTCAGGTGGTGCACAAGCTGGCGGCCGGTCAACCATCAGATGAACTTGTTGATGGTTACTTGCACGAGATTGCTAAAGCATATGGAGTCCCCTGGGAGTCGGGACCCCAAGTTGATGAGACTGTCTCCGATTTGATTAAGGTATTTCTCATCTCGCTCTCCGGGATAACTCCAACACTAAGTGCCTTTAGGCCAAAGACGCTGTCGATGAAGATAAACTATCTGGGGTGAAAGACGAAAAGGGAGGAACATTACCTTCAGTCCCATCACCCGGCATCGGGAAAGAAGACGATTTTTTGACACTTATGAAGCGTTTCTCTGACCTAAAAAGGCACTAGTCAAGAGGAAGGCATGATCTCTTGTAGGATAAAACAAATAGATAAATGAGTGGCTGTGCAATCAGTCACCTTCAACAAGTATCGTGATGACTACTGTAGATCAAGCAGGTCTCATCTCCCGCATCGTTAATCCACGCCGACAAGACGCGTCTGTACTTCTAGGAGAACTTGGCTTCGCAGATATACCATCCCAAGAGCAAGTTCTCCATGATATTGAAGCAAAGCTTCTTCTACCACCAACTGGCTTCCCGGAGCACCTGCTTTCGACATACCAAATGTGCGACATGAATACATTTTAAAGTCACTGAATAGCTGATGGGTGACCTAGTACTTGGGACCGCGAGCTTTGTGTACCGAGTCTCCTCAGTTTGGGGCCGTCACCTCCTCCGACATCAGTATCATTCGTACGTGCAGGTCTCGAGGGTCGGATTATAGGGTACACTGAGGTGAGCTACAAAATCCCTATTAGATAAACATATACGTTACCACATCCAGACACCAAACAAACACAGTACGACAGGTCTGACTTCTACTTCCATCAACCGAACACCAGCCCCCGCGCAGAATTTTGTTCGAGGGAGGTCTGGATATGTGCCATTCCTTCCAGGTGGACTTGACGATATAATAAAATCTGGAGAGAATGAGCGTTCTCCCGTGAACAAGAAACGACTACGCGAAGTTGCTCCAGGTCTTAGCAGAGGAATCAGATTACCAGGGGAACTTGATAACAAAAATCTGGGTCTTGATGTCGTTGGAACAGAGGAGGGAGAAGAGCAATTTAAGGAGCAGGTATGTTCCCTGTCTCTCCGTCCCAGTTCTAAGAACTTTTGTCCACGAGGTGATTATCGTCTCGCTTGACGACGAGACAGTATCGACTGAACAGCAAAACGAGGTCGATGTGCTATCACCAGTAATTCCAAGCACTACCATAATTCTTCTATCTAATTTCAATTCTCAGAAAGACCTCAAGCTGATTAAAATCCGTCCTCGACTCACTCGTAAAGTCGATGTTCAGAAACGAGACTGGGCTCATGTCATTAATGTCAATCAACCCCTAGCTAATTTTCACGAACTTGTCCCTGAGGTGGCACATAAGGTATTGGATGATGGTCTTCCTGCTGGTAATGCCTGTAACACCGTGATCATAGTATCCCTTCGAGTTGGACACGTTTCAGAAGCAAGCTGTGTACCATCTGGAACTCGGAGACTCTGTTTTTGTCGCGGCTCACACTTCTGCTGGAAAGACTGCTGTTGCGGAATACGCAATTGCTCTCGCCGAGAAACATATGACGAGGTGCCTTCGAGCTGGCTAGCTTTCGGTCTCCATGTTGATTCCAGCACAGAGCGATCTATACTTCTCCTATCAAAGCCCTATCGAACCAGAAATTTAGGGACTTCAAGCAAACGTTTTTTTCTTCCTCTGTCGGAATTCTTACGGGTGATGTCCAAATAAACCCGGAAGCAACTTGCCTCGTGATGACGACGGAGATATTGAGGAGCATGCTATACAAGGGTGCTGACCTGATTCGAGATGTGGAATTCGTGATTTTTGATGAAGTTCATTACGTTAACGATGCTGAGGTGACGTGGATTATATTTATCGGTCCGAGGCTGATGATGTTGACGAATGCTATAGCGAGGTGTGGTCTGGGAGGAGGTTATCATCATGCTTCCGGACCATGTCAACATTATTCTTCTCTCTGCCACCGTGCCGAATGCCAAAGAGTTTGCGGACTGGGTCGGGTAAGGTGTATATCAACATGAGTTGTCTTCGATTTTGAAACATATCTATATCATAGCCGCACCAAGAAGAAAGATATATATGTCATTTCAACAGTGCAACGTCCAGTGCCACTCGAACATTACCTCTATGCAGGGCGAGACAAATTCAAGATTGTCGATGCTAAACGCAATTTCATTGGGCAAGGGTACGCCACTTTTAACTTGGATATTTATTTCAAAGCACAAAGCAACGGGGGTCCAGGTACAAAGATGCCGGAGAAGCATTGCGACGCAGGCAAGACAAAGAACGCGAAGCCGCTGGTCTGCCTCCTGTTCAACGTATGGGCACTCGTGGGGTGGCTAGCGGCCAGCGTGGCCAGCGAAGCGTTCCTGCTCGTGGCAGTAGTGGATTGAGAGGATTAGCTTCAGTTGGCCGAAGCGGAAGTCATGGCGGTGGTGGGCCGATGCGTACAATTCATGCCGACAAGAACGTCTACGTCCACCTTTTAGGCCATCTCAAGAAAGAAACCCTGCTTCCTGTTGTGATTTTCACATTTTCTAAAAAACGTTGCGAGGAGAACGCAGAAACATTGACCAATGCCGACTTGTGTACATCGGCGGATAAGAGTGAAGTTCATGTCGCAATTGAAAAGGCGTTATCACGACTGAAAGGTGAAGGAAATGTAAAACTTCAATGGTGGCCCTTGCTTATGTAACTGGAAAGGCTCTGATAAGAAGTTGCCTCAGATTGCCCGCATGCGAGATCTGCTGGGCCGCGGTATTGGTATTCACCATGGTGGACTCCTGCCAATCATGAAGGAAGTGGTGGAGATACTATTTGCGCGCGGGCTCGTCAAAGTGCTTTTTGCCACAGAAACATTTGCCATGGTGACTATCAATTCTGAATCTGAGTCTTGTCATTGACATCAACTGCAGGGAGTCAACATGCCAACCAAGTGCGTGGTTTTCTCCAGCATCCGGAAACACGATGGTCGCAGTTTCCGAGATATCCTTCCCGGTGAATATACCCAGATGGCCGGGCGAGCTGGGCGTCGTGGTCTTGACAGCACAGGAACAGTCATTATACTCTCCGGAGATTCGCTTCCAGAGGTGCGACGTTGTCTCACTTAAAAGAAATTAAACTCATATCCGGGACAGCAAAACGTCCTTCAGACCATGATATTGGGCATCCCAGGGAGGTTGACATCTCAATTCAGGTTGACATACAACATGATCCTGAATTTGTTGCGTGTGGAAACCCTCCGGGTGGAAGAAATGATCAAGCGAAGCTTCTCAGAAAACACGTCTCAACGACTGCTGCCTGAAAATCAACAAAAAGTCATTGAGGTCAGATGCCCTGCCCATCCCTCCAAGTGACTGTGACGTAGTTGCTTTCTTTGAACAGAATGAGAGACTGCTCTCAACTTTGCAGAAATTGGAATGTGAACGTTGCATAATGGACATTAATGATTATCATAGTGGCATGAAGAAAGTCATTGAACTCAACCAGAAATTAGTTGATATGGCCATTGGTCGTCAGCAGGGCTCGAAGCTCTTCTCGTCTGGCAGAGTAGTTGTCCTTCGTGATAATGTGAGTTTATTTATTGTCGGTGAGGACACTAGATAAAACATCCATTTTTAGCATTTTTATCCATGGAACGTGGGCGTATTGTTGAAACCCGCCCCTTTGCAAGCCTTGGAGTCAGGCCGGATCAGTCAGACCAAAACTTATTTTATTCTTGTGCTAGTTTCACCTGATGTCAAAAGTGGGAGCTGCGGTGAGTATGGACGGATAATCATCATTGATTCCCGCACCTTTTGAGGCCTTGTGTAGACATTGATCACCATATGGTCCTTCCACTTTGGCCGCCCGAAGCTAAGTCAATGATTGTGGAGGAGGATGGTGTGTACGAGCTGAGAGCTGTTCCCACAACTAGCATCAGCCTTGTTACAGATTGTGTTATAAAGGTTCGGGCGAGTGCCATTGATGCCCCACTTATATATATGTTTCTTACGCAGGTCGACATTGATGAAATCGTTGAACGGCATCGCAAATCGAAGATGATGGATGCTATAAAGAGCCTGTCCGGGATCTTACAAGACTGGTTGACATTTCGAAGTACTATTCCAGAGGTAGACTGGAGCAAAATACGCTTGTTGGATTTCCAGGAAACTCTTCAACAAAGGAATACGATTGTAAAGTGGAATTCTAATAGGGAATGCTCACAATGCCCTGACTTCACACCCCATGTGCGTGTGCTATTCACCACCTCAGATAAATCAGTTCACCATGCCATAGTACACTATCATCCATAGAGAGCAGATTTTACGCACTAACATAACTCATCTTAAGCTAGCCGTATCCGAACAGAACTTAGAACTGATCCCAGACTATGAACAGCGCATTGAAGTTCTCAAGGAACTAAAATTCATTGATGAAAACTCAACGGTTCTCTTGAAAGGGCGGGTGGCATGCGAGGTAAGTGACAAATCTTATTGCCTCGTGTTCTCTTAATCATGGAATTCAGATTAATTCAGCCAACGAACTCGTATTGACTGAGCTCATCCTGGAAAATACCTTAGCAAATTATGACCCCGAAGAAGTGGTGGCTCTACTTTCTTGTTTCGTCTTCCAAGAAAAGACAGAAATAGAGCCACTGCTTCCACCCAAACTGCAAGAGGGACGCGATATAATTCAAGCTATCAACGACCGCGTTAGTCGGGTTCAAGATCACTACAATATCACTTCTGAGGAATTCCGATCTGACCTCAAATTTGGTCTTACAGAAGTCATATATGAGTGGGCAAAGGGCATGGTGAGAATCAACTTTCCACGAATGGATGTTGAGTCCCTGATCAAATATTAGTCATTTGAACAGATAACTACAATAACAGATGTTCCAGAGGGAACAGTCGTACGCTGTATCACCCGCCTTGACGAGACCTGTCGAGAGGTTCGGGATGCCGCCCGAGTAATTGGTGACGCTCGACTTTTCAAGAAAATGGAGGAAGCACAACTCAAAATCAAACGAGATAGTAAGTTTGCAAAAGAATAAATCTGTGCTCGCTCATTTTTTTTCTAGTTGTTTTTGCTGCTAGTTTGTATTTCTGAAGTTGGTTGTTAGGAATGCACATCCAACATTTCTGTTATAAGTATTACGCTCGTCCTCAATATAATATCCATTTCTTGCTCTTATGCAGACAACTGTAGAGTATATATGTAGAATTTTTTCCATTGTCACATACCATCTGACATTGTCTGACATCCACAACTACCCATTCACTCTCTTCCGGTATGGATCACACTCCATCCCAATTAACCTGAGGATTAAACCTCTCCATTCTTCATCAATTCCATGGAGTTCTGAACAACAACCTCCACAGTGTCTGACAACCCAGAGTATGCACAGCAATAGCATCATAAAAGACTTCCTGTATTTAAGAACAATAGTTACCATGTGGATTCCTGAGTCTGATAATTAACTTGGATTTGTACCACACTCATCTCACTTTCTTCCAAATCTCCCTCATCCAAAATACAACCATGTAACAAGTAGGCTAGACACAATGTTATCTGTTGAAGTCAAGGTCATTATCCACATACCACTACTTCCAAGCCTTTCTCTATTCCATATTCACTAAGTCAAGTCTTCCATCCTGTCTTCTATGCTACATTTGCAGATATCCTTGGTAAGTGTGAATCACCCCATAACATCCATATCAGTTATCTATCACTAACTAGTAGAAAATGAGGTGAGCTACTTGTTATGACATCTATTCTAGACTGTTAAGTATGGTTCTTGTTGTGGCAACCACTACTAGAGAGGATGATTTTTGTCACATACCATCCAACATCTACACTCTTCCAGTGTGGATAACACTCTATTCCAATCACCCATCAACCCAGAGACTAGACCCTGCACTCTTGATCAATTCCATGGAGTTCCAAATGACAACCCCCACAGTGTCTGACAACCCAGAGTATACACAGTGATAGAAGATTATTAGATTACCACTTCCATATTTAAGAATATAGCTACTATGTATTGTTCTTCAGTTTAGTAATCAACTTGAATTGTACCACACTCACACCCATTTATCCAAACTTCTGTCATTCAAAATTATGACTATACAATGCATAGACTAGTATTAGGCATGGTTCGCACTTGAGGGTGAAAGTTTGCAGAGTTGGCTTGGATATGCACAAAGTGTAGAAACTTCATGCAATGAGCTCGGTGATGCAGACTTGTCGGAACGACCTTGGCCTCAACTTATGTGTTGTGCCTCCTACAAGCTGCATGGTCACAATTTCAGAGAATGGTCTTGTAAGGAGTTGTAAGAAGAGGAGTAAAGCACATCACCATTGACACTGGAGATTTAGCATCAACTTTAGTCGATTATCAGGCTAGCTATTACAAAGGGGTCACTAGCCTTAAATATATAAAATAACAAAAGGAGTAACTAAAACAGATCTCCAAGCGAGTGTTTCATTAGTGAAATACTACATAGGAGTTCAGATTTGGAGAGGAGAAAACTCTGTGTAAAGTTCAAGTAAATTTGTGGAGTTTGAAGGAGATAATTAAGCAATGGATACAGATGAATATGACCACAGATTTTGACTCAAATAAAGTGAAATAACTGTGGACTTTTGGTGGAATTAAGTCCATTATAAAGTACCAAACTACCAATGGAGTTTTGGACACAAATAAGACCAAATAACCATGGGAATTTGATGTCATATTGAAGTCAAACATATCTCAGACATGTTTCGGAGTTTGGGATATGACAACTAGGCACAACATTATCTATTGAAGCCAAGGTTGAATTATCTATGCAGTACCACTTCTAGTCCCTTACAAACTCTTGATTTGCTAAGTTACCTCTCTGTCTCCACCTTCTGTGCTATCATTGTGAATAATCCTAGTGAGTGTAAATCACCTCTAACACTATATACACTCTACCACTCAACAGTCTCCCTTCCTTCTTGATACAGATTGTCTTCCATAGATAGGCTTTGAGTCATACCAATAGCCATTAAAACTAAAATCAGTCTCAGAGTTCATTGAATAAATGAAGTCCACTCTTGAAGAGGCAAAGATAGCACTCTAGAAATCTTAGGATGACATGGCTCTATACTACAATTGATGCCAAATCTCTGCTCCTATCTTCCAACCTGGTGTATACTTAGATGCATCTAACATTCACATGACATGCCCCATAGCCAAGTTGTTGTTACGATCAATGCCTCTAGGAAATAGCATGGACATGGGTAAAGGGTATGATGACATGATCAGCTGTGCCACATGTAGTCTCAGTCAGCGCCTCATGCAGTAGGTGTTGCTACCTCGCCTTATCCTTGCAATTTCCTCGTGTTTTAATCCTCATATATACTTCATGGTTGGACAATGGACTCATATAAGTAGCGTAGATACATTCCTGTATCCTTATGCTTTACCACTTGCTATATATATCCCTTAACTCCTCTCAAGTCTTTGCCTTAGTTGCAACCTGAGCTCCAGCTTAAGGTCGTTACATTTGGTAAAGCATCAACGAGCTCACCTTGCAAGAGAGGTACAGTAGGACAAACCTATGGATGAAACGAGACAGCGTTATCTGTTGAACGAAACACATGTAGCACGTAGCTACGAGAAGACAAAACGAGTTCAAGAAGAACAAATGACGTAGAGGCAATATCGGAACGTTTAGGATCCTTGCAGATCACAGAAGACGCC
>Ga0157366_1000471_pt1 | contig 18329 bp, 19 predicted proteins | sample AttbisABBM1_FD_113149 | JGI IMG/M metagenome (GOLD analysis project Ga0157366, IMG submission 113149) | Fungus gardens microbial communities from leaf cutter ant in Botucatu, State of São Paulo, Brazil - Atta bisphaerica ABBM1 | ecosystem: Host-associated > Fungi > Mycelium > Unclassified ...
GCATCTGACGTGCACGACGTGCAGCGACCAACACCAGGTCAAAACGATTACCAACTTTTTCTACTGCGTCCTGAACGGTTACGCGTGCCATAGGTGTGCTACTCCACAGATGAAGAAATGACTGCGCATCATACTGAAACTGTATTCAGACTGCCAACAGTTTGCTGATTAAAGCATCGTGACGCGCCTTCTGACGTGCCATGCGCAGACGTTCTGCGCGAATGATGGTTTTCAGATCGGACAGCGCCAGATCGAAATCATCATTCACAATTAAATAGTCATATTCGGCGTAGTGGCTCATTTCCGCAACGGCCTGCGCCATGCGGCGCGTGATGACCTCTTCGCTGTCCTGGCCACGACCGCGCAGACGGCGATCGAGCTCTTCTTTCGACGGCGGCAAAACGAAGATGCTGCGTGCGCCGGGCATTTTCGCGCGAATCTGCTGCGCGCCCTGCCAGTCGATATCGAGAAAAACATCCACGCCGGTCGCCAGCACCTGCTCAATTGCCTGACGTGAGGTGCCATAGTAATTGTCGAAAACTTTGGCGTGTTCGAGAAAAGCTTCTTCCTCAATCATCCGCTCAAATTCATGTTTTTCAACAAAGAAGTAGTGTTCGCCATGGGTTTCACCCGGACGCATACCGCGCGTCGTGTGCGAAACAGAGACCTGCGTGTCATACAACGGCTGGGTCTTTAACAGTGCCTGAATCAGGCTGGATTTACCTGCGCCGCTGGGAGCAGAAACAATATAGAGCGTGCCTTGAGCCATGGTTTTCTTGAATTGATTAAAAGCGGAGTCGATTTCCTGCACAGTATACACAGCTTCCGGTTGCCACGCAGCGTTTGCGCAGCGGCAATAGCCAGTTTTTGCGCATTCTGACGCAATGACCTGTCGTGCCGCTGCAATAGCGGGCAGATGACGACAGCCTCTCTTCCATCATTGTACATCGTCGCTGGCTGGTGCTGATGGCCTGAGGTTGAATGCCACAAAACCTCAGGAGAGAGAAGATGAAAGGAGTTGGCTGGAGGCTGTTTGGGGTGGCGCTGGGGTTCGTCCTCTGTCCGGCGCACAGCGCCCTGTGTCCTGTCTGGACCCCCATCCGGGCGGAGAAAGAGATCGCTCGCCTGCAGCAGCAGCTGCAACACTGGGACGAGGCCTACTATCAGCAGGGTCAGAGCCCGGTGGCGGACAGCGATTACGATGCGCTGCAGCAGCGCCTGAATCACTGGCAGCACTGCTTCAGTCCTTCGCAGCCTGCTTATACACCGCAACTGCCGAACAAGGGAGAGAATCTGCATCCGGTTGCGCATACCGGCGTGAAAAAGCTGCGGAACAAGCTGGCTCTGGCCTACTGGATGCAGGGACGGCACGATCTCTGGGTACAGCCGAAAGTCGATGGCATTGCTGTTTCGCTGGTTTATCGTCAGGGCCGGCTGGTTTCCCTGTTGAGTCGCGGCGATGGCTTACGCGGTGAAGAGTGGCTGAGTAAAGCCGCTGAGATTCCGGCGATCCCACAGCATATCGACACCCGCCTTGACGAGGTGGTGCTGCAGGGTGAGCTCTTCCTGTCGATGACCGGTCATCAGCAGGCAACGGATGGCGGCAGGAATGCGCGCGCGCAGGTGGCGGGTGCCATGATGAGCAAAACGCGGGCTCCGCTGCGCCAGTCGCTCAATATCTTTATCTGGGCCTGGCCCGATGGTCCCGCCGCAATGACGGAACGCCTGCAGCAACTCAGCCGCTGGGGACTGGGTGTGGCGGAAAAATGGAGTCACCGGGTAAACGACGAAGAGGATGTCGCCGCCTGGCGAACGCGCTGGTTCCATGCTGCGCTGCCTTTTGTGACTGACGGTGTGGTGGTACATCAGGCCCGGCGACCTGCGGGTAAAAACTGGCTGCCGGGCGAGGGGAGCTGGGCCGTTGCCTGGAAATATGAGCCTCCTGAAGTGAGCGCGGAAGTGCTCTCGGTCGATTTCCCCATCGGCCGGACCGGGAAAATCGCGGCGATTCTCAATCTGCAGCCGGTTCAGCTGGATGATAAGACCGTCAGACGGGTCAGCATCGGATCGCTGCGTCGCTGGCAGGAGATGGACATCGTTGCAGGCGATCTGATTACGCTGAGCCTGGCTGGCCAGGGTATTCCCCGGCTGGAGCGGGTGATCTGGCGCGTGGCAGAAAGGCACTACCCTCAGCCTCCCGATGCGGCGCGCTACACGCCGCTGAGCTGTTTCACCTTCAGTGCCGCATGTCAGAAACAGCTGCTGGCAAAATTACGCTGGCTCAGCCAGAAAGCGGTGCTGAATATTCCGGGCGTAGAGCGCAGCACCTGGCTGCGCTTACTGGAAAGCGGCGCAATGACGCACCTCTTTGACTGGCTGACGTTAACACCGGAACAGATCGCCGCCGCGACAGGCCTCTCTCCGGAACGGGCAATGGCGATCTGGCACCGCTTTAATCTCACCCGCCAGCAGCCCCTTCGCCGCTGGGTGGCGGCGTCAGGCGTTTCGCTACCACGCAAGGCGCTGAACACGCTGCCCGACAGGCAGTGGGAAAGCTTAACGCAGCGGGATGTGATGGCCTGGCAGACCCTGCCGGGTGTGGGCGCAGCACTGGCCCGGCGCCTCGTTGCGCAGTTTCATGATGCCCGGCTGCAGGCCGTAATCGCATTCCTGCAGCAGCAGAACATCCCCGCCTCCTCAATGCTCGGGATGGGGATAGTTGAAAATGGGCAAACCGAGACGGAAGCGCAGCGCCAGTAAGCGCGCAAAGAATCCGAACAGCAGAGTAATGATGATGACGGCTTCATGCGCCAGGGTTGTTTTCAGCAGCAGGATATACATCCAGCCCGAGGCGAAGGCGATACCGGCGTAAAGCTCTTTCTGAAACACCAGCGGAATGCGATTGCAGAACATGTCGCGCAATACGCCGCCGAAGACCCCGGTAATCACCGCGCTGATGGCGGCAATAATCATGGCATGTCCGGAATCCAGCGCAACCTGTGCGCCAATGATGGAGAAGACCACCAGGCCCAGCGCATCCAGCACCAGAAACACTTTGCGCAGGTGCGTCATCAGGGGAGCCACGAATGTCGTCACCACCGCTGCTGCCGCAACGATCATGATGTATTCAGGGTGCTTCACCCAGCCCAGCGGATAGTGACCGAGCAGAATATCGCGCACTGACCCGCCACCAATGGCGGTCACCGAGGCGATAATAATGACGCCGAACAGATCCATTTTGCGGCGACCGGCCGCCAGCGCGCCGGTCATGGCTTCGGCGGTAATACCAATGATGTAGAGAACAGTCAGTAACATAGCAGGCTCCAGTGAGACGGCGACAAGGCTACGGCATTACCTTAGCGCCAGCGACTGAGATTTTCTGGCGAGCGGCGTCCGGGATGAGCGCAGTTTATACCAGCCAGCGATGGCGTCAGCATATAAAGGCTCTCTGACGAGCGGACTGTGCTGAACGCATGAGAAAATCTGAGATGAAGGCGCAGAGATCCGGGGCATGTTTCTGTCCGGATTGCGCTTACGCAGAACGGGGGACGTCGTGACCGCAAAGGCTTTTTCGCTACCCGGCGGAGATTCATCCGGACAGGAAGGAATAAGCAGAGGTGAGGATAGAGGAAATAACCGGTCAGAGGGAAAAGATATCCGGCGCAATAAAAAAGAAAGGCGTGCTGGTTAACAGCACGCCAACGCATCGTTTCGGATGCTCAGAGCCCACCTTACAGACTTATTATATTATTTGTTTCTTGCACGAATTTTAGCAAAGGCATTCAGGCTAAAACGATATTCTGGCTGGAACCATGAACGACCGTAGTAGCAGTAAATCAGCATGCGAATAGACGCCATCGCCAGATAACCCCAGATTGCACATAATACGGAAGGTGTCAGCCAGACGGTAAATAAGGTCACGCCCAGTCCGGCCAGTACTGACGATGTTTCCGCAAAGGCGATACGGGTGTACTGTTTTTCGCGCTGTAATATCGCACGATAATGCTGGCCCTGTGGAATAAAAATAAAGACCACTGAGACCATCTGTAGCATTAATGCCAGCTCGGGCTGATCAAACAGGTTACTGAGCAGATGGCTGCCAGAAAAGAGCAGGCCAAATATTGCCACACCCACCAGGACATTCCCCCAGTAAAGGATGGACAGATCATTGATCGAGAGCATGCAGCGGCGGATCAGTGAGTTTGAGAAGCCCCGATCGGCCAGCGTATCGATAGCCAGCAGAGCAATCACGGCGATCGCCAGCAGGTTCAGTTCGTTTGCCTGCAGAATCTGCGCCAGCAACGAAAGCTGCAGAACGCCGATGCCAATAATTTTAATGGAAGAGAGCAGAGACCATTTTGCGCTATTAAGACTGCTTTCGCGTATTGCCATAATATACTCGTTAGAGTCCCGCGACTCTGTGAGAATGTTGTCTTTGTGCAACGGCAAGAGGTGATTGCTGTGACACCGTTAATGAGTGCAATTCTTTCTGAGCGGAGTCCTGGAAAAATTTATCAGGCTTGCCCTGTTATTATGTGCTGCTTTAAATAATCCTGGAAAGTATCCCTGGTAAAGTCCCTGTTTCGTGTCATGGCGGAATTCCCTGCTGTCACAAAGAATTCCGCCAGATCACGAATAAATCCTGTTGTTGTTTTATATTCTCCTGCCAGCATCCTTGCGGCAAACTCAACGCTTTCATTTAAAGATTCGCTGAGCGGTCCATAACTTTTTACTGCTTTATCATTATGGGTATTGCTGTGTGTGAAATGATTTATACATTGTTTTATTTAATTTAACACCATAAGAAAAGTCTGATAACGGGGCCGCAGAAATAAATGGTTTCACTTTGTGCATGATAAATATTAAATCCTCAGTGGTGGCATAATAAACGCCGATTAAGGATTAATGTGTGCAGGAAACAATCAAAACATGCAGGAGACATTAAAAGCCCTGAAATTCCGGGGAATCCCTGCTTCTGACAGGGTTTTCCCAGGAATTTTCCTGGAAGGGAAGCTTAAGCAGGGTTGTTACTAATGGTGAAGGCGCGGTCATCAATCAGATAAGTGCTTTATGCTTTATCCACGCAAATTTTTCTGTTTTTTTTCATTACCGGCCAGCCATAACTACAGAAAGAAATCGCGCTAAGTTATTGATTTACTGAGTCAGCAGATGATTAAGTTTTTCAAGATCGTTGCTAACCCATTCAATATCCTGCTTAAATTTCTCATCAGAGGTAAATGGCTGGCGATAGACCGTCACCATCACTTCGGCGCCCTGTTCATTCGCTATCACGCGCATAGGCACGTAAATTTCTCTGCCAGAGCCGCTATCAATCCAGTGATCCATCACACCAAACGGATTATGGGGCGAGAAACGGAGCTTCACATTTCCCTGCGGGCCTTTAGCACGCCAGCGATTGCCATCAGGTTCTAACGCGCTGTGCGTCAGGCCGGAAGCCCACTTAGGAAAAAATTCGGGCTTCCAGATGGTTTCATAGAGATCTAACCAGTGGCGCGGAATCGTCAGGCTCAGCGTGCGCGAGGAGAGCATATAACCTCCGGGGGAGAAGCAAAAAAACATTAAAGCACGGCCACCGGTATGTTAAAACGTTGTAACGACAGAAGTGTGGTGCTGGCAGGGTTTCGTACAGGGCGCAGACAGCATAAGGCGCTGTCTGCAACGGATTCAGATGAAGTTACCACGCGCAGACACCGCCTGTTCTTCACTCTGGCCGGTGGCGTGACGCAGAACAAAGCCATCTGACTGGGCCATTACGGCGCAACTGTGATTGGGGAAAATGCGCAGCAGCGTGCCGACTTCAGGGCGATGATGCTGATAAAGCAGGAACCCATGTTCTTCCGATAGTTTCGTAACCTCATAGGTCTGACCTGCTTCATCCACGGCAATGCCAAAGCCGCTGGCATTAGTGCCGTGCGGCCCTTTATCCGAACTCAGCATTTTTGATCCTGCATCCACAATCACAAAGTGATCGTTCACCGCGACCACACGGGTAATCACGCTCATTGCCAGCTGATCGACGTGGCTTAAACCGAGACGGCAGGCGGTCAGATCCAGCAGGGCATAATTGCCGGGCCGGATTTCCCTGGTGCCGGGCGCAATATCTGCCGCCAGCGCGGTCGGGGTTGAGCCGACAGAAACAGGGCAGTCGCCAAAACCGGCAGCCTGCAATTTTGCCTGCAGTCGCAGCATCAGGATCATTTCCTGTCGGGCAATCTCAGCAATGGCCGTAGCCTCACCGGCACCATAAGCGTGACCGGCATGCGACACCAGTCCGGCAAAACGTAACCCTTTGTCCTGCAACGCCTGCGCTATCTCCACAGCTTCATCGCTCTCAGGATTGACGCCAATCCGGTGTAAACCGACATCAACTTTAATCGCCACCGCCAGTTCGCATTGCGGTTGCTGCTGCCAGGCCGCAGCTATCGCCTCCACACCCTGCAGTCTGTCCGCAATCAGTGTGACTTTCGCCTGGTACTGCACGGCGAGACGCAGTAATTCTGCCACGCTCTGTGGTTGCACCACCGGATAGGCTAACAGCAGATCGCGAATGCCACCCTGAATGAAGGTGATGCCTTCGCTGGGTTTAGAAACGGTGACGCCCTGTGCGCCGAGCGCAAGCTGCTGCTGAGCAATCCAGACGCTTTTATGCGTTTTGATATGAGGGCGAAGTGCAACGCCTGCCGCCTGTGCTTTTTGCTGCATCTGCTGCAGGTTCTGCTCCAGTCGCGCTGCATCCACTTCAATATAGGGGGTGAGGCGGTCATCAATCAGCGGACGCTGCCACTGCTGTTTATCGTTGATATCCATATGAAGGTCCGGCCTTGAAGTAATAAGGGTATTTATGATTGCTGAATTAACGATCTGATACCAGTCTGACCGCCCGGCGCGTGAGGCCGGACAGCAGGAATGACAGGAACGTGTTAAGCAAAGCCCGGCAGGCAAACGGAAGAAGGCGCGAAAGTCAGACTGCAGGAAGGAGAAGCTGAAAAAATAAAGCAGGCGCGTGGCCTGCTTTATCCGTTAACTCAGACGTAGAGCGATGCTTCACCCGGTGGCCGGGTTTTGAAGCGACGATGCAGCCAGAGATACTGCTCAGGCGCTCGCAGGATCTGATTCTCAATGACTTTATTCATATAAGCCGCTGCCGCTGCTTCATCCGTATGCGGGTAGTTTTCCAGCATCGGTTCAATGATCAGGTGGTAGCCATAATTATCGGGATTACGGATCAGCATAATCGGCACCATCGCGGGCTTCGCCAGACGCGACAGGACAAACGTCCCGTTGGTGGTGGCGGCTTTTTCTACCGCAAACAGTGGCGCAAAGGTGCTGCCTTTAGGGCCATAATCCTGGTCCGGTGCAAACCAGACTGATTCACCCTGTTTCAGCGCATGCACCATACCGCGCAGGTCGCGACGGTCGATCATCGCTTTATTTGAGCGCATCCGACCCCGGGTCTGTACATACTCCATCGCCTGGTTGTTGTGCGGGCGATACATCGCCATCATCGGCTGGCAGAGACCGCTGATGCGACCGCCCAGTTCCAGCGACATGAAGTGCACGCCAATCAGCATCACGCCACGCTTTTCGTTCTGCGCCGCATGAAGATTTGCCATCCCGGTGACATTAAACAGACGCCTTACAGCACGATCTGACCAGAACCAGGCGATACCGGTTTCTGCCAGTGCCATGCCCAGTGAGGCAAAATTGCCGGCGATCATCGCCTCTGTTTTTTCTTCACTGATGCCCGGAAAGCAGAGTTCAATATTCCGGCGAGTGATGCGCTCGCGACGCTGCAGGAAATGACGGGAGATCTTGCCTGCACCGGCACCCAGACGCATAAGAAGAGGGTAGGGAAGCTGGACGATGAGCCACAGCACACTAAGACCAAACCAGGTAAACCAATAACGCGGATGCAGCAGCGAGCTGCTAAATTTTCCGGTGTTTTTCATTAAAACCTTCATGAGATAAATGGATGCATCGCATAAAGAACACTTCCATAAAGTCTCCAGGCGCTACAGCTGTACTGATTTCGACCAGCACTTTATCAAAAAGTGCCTTCAAAGAAAGGGAAACTACTGACTCCACAGGATTGACCAGTTTCATGGAACGAGCGCATTGAGGGTGTTCAGAAGGGTTTTTTGTGAAAAAGTATATTTAATTCAGTGTATTAGGAGGCATGCTTCTGAAAGGGAAAACGTGACAAACGACCGTTCAGGAACAGTCCGGAAATGATTATTTATCTATCTTTACGAAATCCCGCGGCACTTAAGCAGCACGATCCTTCTGTATGCCACTACATCTCAGCCCACCCTGTACAAAAAGTGAGTAAGCTGCCATCGCTGACGCTTACTCACTTTCCATCGAATAGGGAACTATCCGAAATTATGAATCTGGATGGTGATTTATATAAGTAATCCATTAATTTCAATAAATTAAATTTATGGAGTGATTTATTTTTAAAATCTATGCCCATATAGCTACCCGCTAAGCTTTGTTTCCTGTAAGGGATCAGAGGCTAGAGGCACATACCTCTGCAAAGTGAATGCCGATATCACACTACCATTCATGGCTAGAAGTAAACTGTAGCTGAATTCAGATTTACGAAGAGTGATGGAAGCTGGAAATTATCACCTTGATTCAATCCAATAGTTAACAAAGTCATTTTTCCCCGGAATTTTATAGCACATATATTATGCGCAAGTTTTAGCACCAGGGAACCATCCTAAAAAATAAAAGAGCTGAAGTCTTTTAAAGGCCTGTCCAGTTTGTACAGGGCTTAAGTAATGAGTTACAATCAGACTATCGTAAGCCGAATGAATGACGCTCATTATGAACAAAATGCAAATCGAAGAAATGCTTGTAAAAGAGGGGTTTACACCAAGGGAGGTCTCTGTGATACGTCAGCATGCTGAGAAAGACGGTTATCCTTATGCCTGGCTACTTTCACAGTTAAAGAAAAGATTCATAGTTGCAATGATATTAATAGCAATCCTTCTCGCAGGACTTATTTATACCATTCGCAGTGGTACACAAGAAAACCTTGTTTCATATGTGATCACGCTTGTAGCAGGATTCGTTATTTTATATATATTTGTACCTTTGAAACCTGCATTTAAAGCTTACAGATTTATGAAGAAACACGGTCACTCTTTATAAGTATCAGATATTGACTTGATTGCTGATGCGTCATTATACATCTCAATAAATAGCTCTTTTCTACTCATCTCCTTAATACCACGAACATAGTCGGTGTTAAGGAAATAGTAGAGACGCCATGCTTCCGGTTTCTGCACCAGACGTACAATGCCGTAGAGGGACAAAGCCAAATCCATAGAACTGTATGCCAGTTGCCCAACTTTCTGGTCAAATCCCATAAACTCAGCAGTAGCTACATAACCCTGTTTAAGTAATCCCACACTGTCAGTTTTGCCATATACAAGATTTTCAACAGATTCCTGAAAGCCATTGAGCCCATGCAGAACTAACATACCTCCAAAGGCAGTGCCTATGATTGTCCCGGACGCAAGGGAAGCTCCAACTACAGATACACCCGCTATGACTTGCAGACCGCTTAGCACTACCCCAACGCCATTGATTACATAGCCCCATATGTCTCCATTCTTAACTACCTGTACCGAAGCATGAACCACAGCCGTTCCCGCTTTGAGCATTCTGTCCTGAATAGTGAGGTACTCATTTTCTTTTTTGAGATTTTGAATGCACTGCTGGCATTGATCATCTGTAGAATTTGAACGGATAACCTGTATTTGAGCGTTAACGAAAGCTTTAACATCATCCTGGAACTGCAATCGATTAAAGCCGTCTTTCAGATAGAGGTGAGAAAGGTGGTTAGCATTGTCAAGCAGCTGATTAGCTTCAGCATGAGCCATAGTCAGAAAGTAATCCTTAAATCGGTCTGGTTTCCAGTAGTCCATGACTGCACCTTTATGTCATCATACTTATCATTAATTTTATTTAATCATATCCCCCTTATCAGTGAAAGAAAAAGGACCAGCTATGAGTACGGATCTCTTCTTAAAAATCGATGGCATAACAGGCGAATCGCAGGATAGTAATCACAAAGGCTGGATTGCCATTGATTCATTTACATGGGGTGCGAGTCAGCCAGGGAATATGACGGTTGGTGGTGGGGGAGGTGCTGGAAAAGTTCAGTATCGTGATCTTTCTGTTCAGGCGCTGATTGATAAAGCTACTCCAGCAATCATGCGCTATGTTTCCAACGGCAAGCATATTGGCAAGGTAGAGCTTTCAGTATGTAAGGCCGGAGGAAGCCAAATCGAGTACTGCCGCATTACGCTTGAAGATGTGCTTATCACTAACGTAATTTTCAATGGCACTACTAACCGGGACCTGATTGGCGTTTCATATCAGTTCCAGGCATCAAAGGTAAAAACACAATATTGGGAGCAATCAGCAAGCGGTGGCAAAGGTGCAGAAACCCAGTCAGGCTGGGACATTAAATCAAACAAAGAATTATGATGAAAAGACAGGCCTGAATGGCTTTAGTAACTGACTTATTGCCCAGCAAAAGCAGAAGATTCGGGTGAGCCCAATCATAATTTTTAGAATAAACGCCCGTTTTTCAGGGCGTTATCAGATGTATTAGATGCTTGAGGAACTTACTCGATGTTCTGAATCTGCTCGCGCATCTGCTCGATCAGCACTTTCAGCTCAATGGCTGAAGCGGTGATATCGGCGTTAATCGATTTTGACGCCAGCGTGTTTGATTCGCGATTAAACTCCTGCATCATGAAATCGAGACGACGGCCGACGGCCTCTTTCTTTTTCAGGATGTTGTAAGTCTCTTTAACGTGCGCATCCAGACGATCCAGCTCTTCAGCGACGTCAACACGCTGCGCCATCATCACCAGCTCCTGCTCAAGGCGATTATTTTCCAGCTGGACTTCCGCATCTTCCAGCTTAGCGATGAGGCGCTCGCGCTGCCATTTGATCACTTCAGGCATCTGTGCGCGAACCTTACTGACTTCCTGTGAAACGCCTTCCAGACGCTGTTCAATCATCGCTTTCAGCGCGGTGCCTTCGCTTTCGCGAGCCGCAACGAAGTTATCCAGCGCATTGTCCAGTGCCTGCAACAACTGCGTGTTGATGGCATCCAGATCCTGCTCCTGGGCAGACATCACGCCAGGCCAGCGCAGAATATCCAGCGGATTAATCGCGCCTTCATCGCTCTGCATTTTGACCCAGTTAGCGGCCTGAACCAGCTGTTTTGCCAGCGTCTCGTTCAGCATCAGCTCGGCCTGTGCGCTGGGATCGGCGTCATAACGCAGGTTGCACTCGATTTTCCCGCGCGTCAGACGCTGGCGAATGCGCTCGCGGATAACCGGCTCCAGCCCGCGAAACTGTTCCGGCAGGCGGATGTAGGTTTCCAGATAACGCTGGTTCACGGAACGCAGCTCCCAGGCGGCGCTGCCCCATTCGCCTTTGGCTTCGCTGCGGGCATAAGCGGTCATACTGCGGATCATAAGTGGCACTCTTTTACGGAAAGATGGGTGAAGTATAGCGAGGCGAGCCACGGCATAACAGGCATAAGCGTCTCACAGGGCAATAACGAACGCTTTACGCCTTCAGTGACAGCCACTTATGATGACCACTGACCCCCTGTGTGAGGATTACTGATCGATGTCTCGCGTGATTGCTCTTCCCGTTATGCTGGCGCTGCTGCTGTCAGGTTGCCAGACTCGCCATCCGGCACCCACTAAACCGCAACCGATCTGCGCGGGTGGCGACATGATGATGCAGACCACCTTGTGGTTTGGACTGAGCAAGCCTGATGGCGGTTCGGTCAGCTCACTCGACTGGATGAACTTCGTGGACAATGAGGTCACGCCACGCTTCAAAGCGGGCCTGTCGGTTTATGACGCTAAAGGTCAGTGGCTGGGGGAAAACGGGAAGCTGGCAAGAGAAAACAGTAAAGCGCTGATGTTGATCCACGGCATCGATCCCGCCATCAACCATGATATTGAGGCGCTACGCAGCCTCTATAAAAAACGCTTTCATCAGGAGTCGGTCATGCGGGTGGATGCGCCCGTCTGTGTCGGGTTCTAGGGCGAAGGGGCGGCAGAGCCACCGCCCCTGTATCATCAGATAAACAGACCGGCAAAGGCCGCAGAGAGCAGGCTGACCAGCGTAGAGCCGTAAACCAGCTTCCAGCCAAAGCGGGACACCACATTACCCTGCGTCTCGTTCAGGCCTTTTATCGCCCCCGCCACGATGCCGATTGAGGCGAAGTTGGCGAAGGAGACCAGGAAGACCGACAGAATCCCCAGTCCGCGTGCGCTCATACCTGCCGCTACCTTCTGCAGCTCGATCATCGCTACAAACTCATTTGCCACCAGCTTGGTCGCCATAATAGTGGCCGCCTGCAGGGCATCGGCTTTGGGAATGCCAATCAGCCAGGCCAGCGGATAGAACAGATAGCCGAGCAGCTGCTGGAAGCTGTACCCGAACAGCGCCGCGAACAGCGCGTTAACGGCGGCAATCAGGGCGATAAAGCCAATCAGCATAGCCAGGATGATCATGGCCACTTTGAAACCCGCCAGAATGTACTCGCCGAGCATCTCGAAGAAGCTCTGCTCTTCATGCAGTTTCTCCAGGGCGACAGGCTGCTCATCCTGCTGTTTCATCGGGTTGATGATCGACAGGATAATAAAGGTGCTGAACATGTTAAGCAGCAGTGCGGCAACCACATACTTTGCTTCGATCATCGACATGTAGGCGCCGACAATCGACAGCGACACGGTAGACATCGCGGTCGCCGCCATGGTGTACATCCGGCGCGGCGGGATATCTCCGAGGATCCCTTTGTAGGCGATAAAGTTTTCCGACTGACCGAGAATCAGCGTGCTGACGGCATTGAACGATTCCAGCTTGCCCATGCCGTTAATTTTCGACAGCAGCGTTCCGAAAATACGGATCAGCAGCGGCAGGATACGCCAGTGCTGCAATATGCCGATCAGCGCGGAAATAAAGACAATCGGGCAGAGCACGCCGAGGAAAATAAAGGCCAGCCCCTGTTTGCTCATGCCGCCAAACACGAACTCCGTGCCCTGTGCAGCGAAGCCCAGCAATGTCTCAAAGAAGCCGGCGAACGAACTGACCAGCGCCAGCCCTCCGGCAGAGTGAAGGAAGAACCAACCCAGCGCGGCTTCCACCACAATCAGTTGAATAATAAAGCGCAGGCGAATCTGTTTACGGTCATGACTGACCAGCAGCGCAAGGGCGAAAATCACCACCAGCGCCAGCAGGAAATGAAGAATGGCGGCCATATGTCTTTTTAATCAGAGTGAAAGGAACGCGCATTTAGCCACAGCTGGCGCGGAATTTCATCTGGAGCCTGCGCCCGACCAGCGCAAGAGACAGCGGGCATGGAAGTCCGTATAATGCGCAGCCAATCATTAGCAAGCCGGAGATAACCCATGCGTCCAGCAGGCCGTCGCGCACAGCAGGTGCGTCCAGTCACATTGACCCGCAATTACACCAAACACGCAGAGGGTTCCGTTCTGGTGGAGTTCGGCGAAACGAAAGTGCTTTGCACTGCCTCCGTAGACGAAGGGGTTCCGCGTTTCCTTAAAGGGCAGGGCCAGGGCTGGATAACAGCTGAATATGGCATGCTGCCGCGTTCGACCCACAGCCGCATGGCGCGTGAGGCCGCAAAAGGCAAGCAGGGTGGCCGCACGCTGGAAATTCAGCGTCTGATTGCCCGCTCACTGCGCGCCGCCGTCGATCTGAAAGCGCTGGGGGAATTCACGATTACACTCGACTGTGACGTGATCCAGGCCGATGGCGGCACCCGCACCGCGTCCATCACCGGTGCCTGTGTGGCGCTGGCCGACGCGCTGAACAAACTGGTCGCCAGCGGCAAGCTGAAAGCCAATCCGATGAAAGGCATGGTCGCCGCTATTTCCGTAGGGATCGTGGCGGGCGAAGCGCTGTGCGATCTGGAGTATGTGGAAGATTCAGCCGCAGAAACCGATATGAACGTCGTGATGATGGAAGATGGCCGCATGATTGAGGTTCAGGGCACCGCCGAAGGCGAGCCGTTCAGCCATGAAGAGCTGCTGGCACTACTGGCGCTGGCACGCGGCGGAATTGAGGAGTTAATTCAGGCGCAGAAAGCGGCACTGAACAGTTGATGTAACAGGCGACCACAGAGTCGCCTTTTCTTTATTTGAGGAGTGAGAAATGAAAGCCTGGCAGCGTCAGTTTATTGAATTCGCCCTGAACAAACAGGTGCTGAAGTTCGGTGAGTTCACTTTAAAGTCCGGACGTAAAAGTCCCTATTTCTTTAACGCCGGTCTGTTTAACAGCGGACGGGATTTAGCGCTGCTGGGACGCTTCTACGCGCAGGCGCTGGTGGATGGCGCTGTCGATTTCGATCTGCTCTTTGGCCCGGCCTACAAAGGTATTCCGATTGCGACCACCACCGCGGTGGCGCTGGCGGATCATCATGACCGCGACGTGCCTTACTGCTTCAACCGCAAAGAAGCCAAAGATCACGGCGAAGGCGGCCTGCTGGTGGGCAGCCCGCTGCAGGGCAAAGTGATGCTGGTTGATGACGTGATCACCGCAGGTACGGCGATTCGTGAGTCGATGGATATCATTGGCGCGCACAACGCTACGCTGGCGGGCGTGCTGGTTTCGCTTGATCGTCAGGAGCGTGGCCGTGGTGACATGTCAGCCATTCAGGAAGTGGAACGTGATTATGGCTGTAAGGTGACGGCGATTATTACGCTGGCAGACCTGATTACGTGGCTGGAAGAGAAGCCGGAGATGGCCGATCATTTGGCTCAGGTGCGTGCCTATCAGCAGGCGTACGGGATTTAACCCGGGCGGGCGTAATGCCCGCCTTTGTTCAGACCAACTGGGCCGCGATAAGTGGCCAGCGGCTATCGAAGTCTGCGGTAGGACTGAAGCGAAACTCCGAGCGGACATAGCGCGACAGTAAGCCTTCACAGAAGGCCAGCAGCTGACTCGCCAGCAGCGCTTCATCAGCCTGAAAGGCTTCACCTTCACGCATTTTACGCTCACGCATGACCTGTCGCAGCTGCACTTCAATCCGCTCAAACAGCTGGTTGATACGTCCCTGCAGCCGGTCCTGCTCAAACATCAGCGCATGACCGGTCAGAATGCGCGTCAGTCCCGGATTACGCTCACCAAAACCCAGAATCAATTGCACGATCAGACGCAGGCGCGTCATGGTCTCTTTTTCATCTTTGAGGATCAGATTGATGCGGGTAATGAGACTGTCTTCGATAAACTCGATCAGACTGTCGAACATCCGTGTTTTACTGGGAAAGTGACGATAGAGCGCCGCTTCGGATACGCCCACGTTGGCTGCCAGTTTGGCTGTGGTAATACGCTGACTGCCATCACCGGACTGCAGCATCTGCGCCAGCGCCTGCAAAATCTCTTCACGACGATTTCGCTTCACGACTTTTTTTTCTGCCATGACCTTAAAAACCCCTGAAATTCACCTGAAACAGGCAACACCTACGCATCTGCCACAAGAACGCGTCTCATGGCGATGAGGAAAAATAACGGGCGTAAGTGAAAGTCGGTATTACGGGTTACTGGCGGCCTGAGTGGCCGAAGCCGCCTTCGCCGCGCAGGCTGGCGTCAAACTCTTCTACCAGATTAAATTCCGCCTGCACTACCGGAACGAAGACCAGTTGCGCCATGCGGTCGCCAGGCTGCAGTGAGAAGCTTTCCTGACCGCGGTTCCAGACGGAAACCATCAGCTGCCCCTGATAGTCGGAGTCAATCAGACCGACCAGGTTGCCCAGCACGATGCCATGCTTATGGCCAAGGCCGGAGCGCGGCAGGATGACCGCAGCCAGATCGGGATCGGCAATATGAATCGCCAGACCGGTCGGAACCAGCGTCGTGGTGCCCGGTGCGATGTCGAGAACATCATCAATACAGGCGCGTAAATCTAACCCAGCGGAACCTGACGTGGCGTAGGTCGGCAGCGGAAATTCTTTGCCGACGCGCGCATCGAGGATTTTAACGTCTATTTTTTTCATCATAACGGCTGACAATCTCGTCTATTAATTGTTGGCCAAGGAGAGACTTATCGCTGAGCGGTAAGCGCTTTTCTCCATCCTGCCAAAAAAGGTGAAGAGCATTGGTGTCGCTATTAAACCCCTGTCCGGTTTGAGCGACGTTGTTAGCGCAGATCAGATCCAGATTCTTGCGCACCCGTTTTTGCCGGGCGTATTCTTCCACATTCTGTGTTTCAGCAGCAAATCCAACGACGAATGGCCGGTTTTCCTGAAGTGCGGCGACGCCGGCAACAATGTCGGGATTCTTTATCAGGTTCAGCGTGACGGTATCATCGCCGCCCTGTTTCTTGATTTTATCGGCCGCAATATCGGCTGCCCGGTAGTCTGCCACGGCTGCGCTTGCAATGAAAATATGTTGTTTATCTATCTCACCCATCACGGCAGCCTGCATCTCCAGCGCGCTGGTGACATCAATGCGCCGCACGCCGGCAGGGGCAGACAACGTGACCGGGCCGCTGACCAGCGTAACCGTTGCGCCGCGTCGGGCGGCGGCGGCGGCAATCGCAAACCCCATTTTTCCGGAGCTGTGGTTGGTGATGTAGCGCACCGGGTCGAGCGCCTCACGGGTCGGACCGGCGGTAATCATAATGTTGAGATGTTGCAGATCGTTGACGGGGGTGGCCCACGTGACCGCATGGTCCACAATCGCCAGCGGATCGAGCATCCGGCCGGGGCCGACATCGCCGCAGGCCTGGCTGCCGCTGTCCGGCCCCCAGATCAGCACGCCACGCGCCTGTAACTGCTCCAGGTTGTGCTGCGTCACCGCCGCGCGATACATCTGCTGATTCATGGCGGGTACCACGGCCACGGGCGAGGCGGTCGCTAACACGGCGGTGGTCACCAGATCGTTTGCCATACCGGCGGTAATACGGGCTATCAGATCAGCCGTCGCCGGTGCCAGTACAATCAGGTCGGCCCACTTTGCCAGCTCAATGTGACCCATCGCGGCTTCCGCCGCCGGGTCGAGCAGATCGTCAAACACCGGATAGCCGGAGACGGCCTGCAGGCTGAGCGGCGTAATAAACGCCTTCGCGCCCTGCGTCATCATGACGCGGACATCAGCACCGCGATCGCGCAGGCGGCGCACCAGCTCTGGAGTTTTATAAGCAGCAATGCCGCCGCTTACGCCAAGAAGAATTTTTTTGCCGGCTAATCCCATCATGATGTTGGCCTCACTAAGCTCTCTGCCGCACGGGGCGGCGAATGCACGGACTTTATCACAAAAGTGCGGATGCGCCTTTTCACGGACTGCGTTTGCGAGCCGCCTCGAAGATTGTGGCTGCGCTGATGGCACCCCGGGCATGGCTGGGTCATGCTGGGGTTGATCTCAGGGAGAGCAGACATGAAAAACAGTGGACCACGGGAAAAACTGCAGAAGCTGGGCGCGCATGCCCTCAGCGATACCGAACTGCTGGCCATTTTTCTCCGCACCGGCTCGCCGGGGCAGAACGTCATTGAGCTGGCCGGACAGATGCTGCAGGAGTTTGGCTCGCTTTATCAGCTGATGACATCGGGCAAGGCGGCTTTCAGTAACATAAAAGGCGTTGGTGATGCCAAACTGGCCCAGCTGCACGCGATTGCCGAACTGGCGAAGCGTTTCTTCGCCAGCAAGCTGGCACGCGAAAGCGTGATGGAAAATCCCCAGATCACCCGCCAGTATCTGCAAAGTTTATTAGCCCATCAGGAGCGCGAGATCTTTATGGCCCTCTTTCTGGATAATCAGCACCGGGTGCTGCGGGCACAAAAAATGTTCTCGGGGTCGATTAACAGTGTGGAAGTGCACCCACGCGAGATCGTCCGGGAGGCGCTGAAGCTCAACGCCGCCGCGCTGATTCTGGCGCATAATCATCCGTCGGGCATGGCAGAACCGAGCCGGGCTGACCGCCAGGTGACTCATAAAGTCAGCGAAGCCTGCCAGCTTCTCGACATCCGCCTGCTCGATCATCTGGTGATAGGTCATGGCGAATATGTCTCCTTTGCTGAGCGGGGATGGCTCTGATAGCGGGAAAATTCGCGCCAGGTGGCGGCTTTTTGCCCGATCATTCGGGATCTTTATCTGTTCGGGACTTGAGCACTTGGGCTGAGCGGCGTATACTACGCCACCTTTGAGAATCTCGGGTTTGGCGGTTAGGCCAGCTTAGCGGGTTCCATGGAACTCGCCTGGCGGGCTGCAAGCCTGACGAGGCGGCCAAAACCTAATTTTTA
>Ga0157366_1000474_pt1 | contig 18270 bp, 16 predicted proteins | sample AttbisABBM1_FD_113149 | JGI IMG/M metagenome (GOLD analysis project Ga0157366, IMG submission 113149) | Fungus gardens microbial communities from leaf cutter ant in Botucatu, State of São Paulo, Brazil - Atta bisphaerica ABBM1 | ecosystem: Host-associated > Fungi > Mycelium > Unclassified ...
AATGGAGTAGAAGGTTCTGGAATAAAGTGACATCATACAACATGGACAACACATGGTGGCCTCATGATATACACATGGTCATTTAGGGTAGGGTACACAGTAGTGAGCACAGACCATGAGTAGTAGTATATAAGATAGACTACTTTGTACTAGGAACTCTATCGAGTTCTCTTGTGTTACTCAATATAAGAGTTGTCTTATCACTTAACACTTTGAGCTTTAAGTCATAACATATAAGTATACTATGTATATACTCTGAGGTAAACATGCCATAGATATATACTTTAACATTATTTTTTCAACCTCTTTTCTTATGTTTTAGGTTTATGACATAATGTCATATGGTATATCATGTAACCATGGTTATATGTCTCATAACAATACTCTTTCTCTCTAGAAAAACTTGCCTCTCTTTCTCTTTTTATTTTATTCAACTTCTTTTTAACTTCTTTAAATATTTATTTTCAAACTTCTTATTGTTCTACCTAAACAAAATCTTCACTATATACTTCTCTGGTAATTTGCTCTTTTTAAACATCTTTGTCTTTGGATTCAATATCTTTTCTTTTTCTTTTCTTTTTTATCTATACTCTTCTTATATTTTTTTCTCCAATCTTTTTTTCAAATTTTTCTACTGAGTCTATCACATTTCTCAAGTTATCAAACTTAGCCTTTTATAGTAGAATTTCCTTATCAATTCTTTTCAGGATCTTATTATTAAAACTTTTGCTTAGAACTGTACTCTGAAATTTCTAAGTATATGCTTTTTATTATACTTGTATATAAGACTAATAGTTATACTATAGTTTGCTGGTCTGACAATCAATTATTCAAGTGAATTTGATCACTAGTATTCCATAACAACATACTATTATTAACACTTATCTTTTTCAGACTTTGTTTTATCCTCTGAAGTTGTGACCACATAGCAGATAGATAGTATAATATATAAGTTAAAGCTAAGATCATTCTAGAAAGTTAGCATCACCATGTTTTTTGTATGGGATTTCTATACTTAGTACATTCTGAGCCAACTATGTAAACTTTTGCCTTCTAGTATGAACTATATCTAATATATGTTAACTTAATACAAAGTTCTTCTTTCAACTTGATACCAAGTTTTAAGTTGTAACAAAGATATTAGATAATAATTAGATAAGTATCAGACACTGGAAGAGCTTGAATAATTGTGAATAACAAATTATAATATTGGTAGTAAAAAAGAAAAAATATATGAAAGAACATATCTTCTAATATTTATCTCTTTCAAGATTACTGTATTTTAAAACAATAATGTAGAGTCTGAATACTATTAATATAAAGACTTTTATTATATTTTTGCAAGAGTTTTTTTCTAGCCAAAATGTCTTTTACTTGATTAAGTACTAGAATTTCTTCTAATACTATTGGCTATTTAATACCTTCTTAACTTTATATTTATAAGAAAACCTATTTTTCTATGAACTTCAATTTCTTATACTTAGAGTTTTTACAATTACTTACCACTCTATATATAATAGTGCTAATCTAATCCCCAGCACTATAAGCATTTTTAAGTTATTTATAATCATATCTAACAGATTATCTACTTTTCTTTTTTTTATGCTCTTATGAATTATCAAGTTTTAACAAACTCTGAACTGTTATTATATACATATTAAAGACAGTTTAAATAAATAGACTTATACTTTAGAATTTGAACTTAGTTTTATTTTTTCATTTAATTCTTATTTAGACTTAGCTAAGAGAATGTGATAGTCACAAGTCACAAAGTATGATATATTACAGATATGTTATAGTCATACATTTATAGTCATATAGTTAGGTAATAAATAAAATATTATAAAACCTATTAAGAGAACTTAGTTCTACTATGAAATCAAGGTGTATAAACTAATACCAAGTAGTATATAAGATAGATTATATTGTAATAAGAACTTTATCAAGTTTTCTTGTATTAATCCAATATAAGATTCTTTTTTGTTTTTATACTTAAATCTAAGTTATAACAAGTTACTAAAAAGATATATAAAATCATAATTTGAAAAAGAAATACCTAAGAAAGTTTTAAAAAATTGGAGAAAATATTTCTTTAAAAAAAAAATTCTAAAAGAAAAATATTGTTATAAGTTATTTTGGCTATAACCAAATATTTGTTTCTATATATATCTTAGAATTAGATAACACACAAACTATATTCAAATTGTATAAGTAGTAGTTGTTATATACATATTTGAATATATCTGATCTATTTGGCTTCATTATAGATGATACTTATCTAATATCTGATCTGCTTAAAATATCTGTGGAAGAAGATATCTTTCTTTTAGTCTACATATACTTTTTTAGTACAGATTTATCTATCCAGTTTTATTTCATATACAATCACTCATCACATGGCTTCTTTAGAATCTTTATAGAACTCTGGACTCTATTTTAAGAACTTGAGTATATTCAGAACAGTTATTTATCTTCTCCAATTTTTAGATACAGGCTTAGTTACTGAATACTCGTATTTAAGATGTATAAATACTTTATAGTTCCTCACCTTAAAAATCAACTAGTATAGTATAGTATACCATTCTAGATACTCATGCTCAGAATCTTGAATTCCTTCATATTTTCACTTTTCACTAGTACTTTCTCCTAAAATATAACTACTATAATGTGTAGAGGCACAGCACATAGGGTTCAATTACCAAACTAGAAAACTACAAAGTATTTACTTGGTCTTAAGTACTAAGTTCTATAGTCAGAACTGTAACTAAGGAAATAGAGTAGGGGATAGCTAAGAAAACATTATAAAAACCATCTTTAAGAAATAGGACAACCTGAAGTCTAGGTGATAAGTTACTAGGTGATAAAACATAGTAGATTGATCTGTGTACAAGTGGATGCAGATATAGAAGTATACCTAGAACTAATTGGAGTGTTATTCAAAGTTAGAAAACAGATATCTTGGATGTCTTGAATGTCTTAGAAGTTGGTCTATGATATCTATCTTATATACAACTTGGTGTTAGTTTATGTATCTTGATTCTAATCTATTTCATAATATGACTAAGTCCTTCTAATAGGTTTTACAATGTTTTATCTGTATTATGATCCTCAGTTTGGCTCAGATTACAACTTAGGCAAAGGCTTGAGTAAGAGTAAAGAAGATGATTAATTGGTAAAGTGTAAGGATACAAGATTGTATCTACAACTATATATATCTATTGATTATAAGACAAAGACATTCTTGAGGAAATAAGATAAAGTCAGCATGAGAAAGCCTCCACTACTACATAAGGTGCTAACTAATTGTTAAGCACAGTTTTCACTTCAAGCAGATATCTACAGCTAGTCACATAAAAGATTGGATTAAGTGTGGAAACTTATCTGGAAACAGATGTGATTATCCATAAGAGTAGGTAAAGTACCCAGGTTGCAGATCAAGCTAGAGAACTTATCTGTAGACTTATGACTAAACATCAAATGACAACCTTGGTCTCAACTTATGTGTTGTGCTGCTGTCTGTCACATGGTTGTAATTTCAGAGGAAGGAATAGAAGAGTCAAGAGAATAGCAGATTCATGACTTCTGATTGTGACAGCAGTCCAAATTAGTGTCAGAAGGCTGATATTAAAGTTACAAAGAGTCCTTTCTAGATCCTGAAGTAATTCCCACCGGGCTTGGAATATGACTCCAACTTCTTTTCCGATAATTCGTTTCCGACTAGAACCAACACGAAGGTGCGAGGTGTCAGAAATCCACGTATTTTTCCTGCCAAAAAGTTCCCATCACTTGCTCATCAAGAGGGAATAAACCATATGTGTCTCATGTGATCCTGGTGTTCAGTATACTAGGCTTTTGTTACTGGAGATACTGAGAGTGTGCGGATATAAGGTAGAAGTATAAAGCTCTTGTGTCAGAATAGACGATACTAGTGCATCGGCTCCTCTGACCAATCGACTAATGCCGGACAGTCCGATAATTCTCGCGGTCAATGTGAATAGTCACTCTGTAGCGAGTTTGTGTGTATTTGCTCCATTTGTTGTGTATGTTTGCCACTTTTGAGTGCAGCCTTAGCATGGTCCCGCCTACATCATGAAACGCCAGCCATCGCGTGGCTCGTCGCCAACGCCGACAACGTTCTCGGGCATCTCCAACTACCGCGCAAACTCGCACCGTGCACAGGTTCCCATTGACTACCGCTCGGTCTCCCGCATTCACCACAGCGAGCTCAGCCGCTATCTCGCCGACTATCTTGCCAAAGGTCCTACCCCTCTCGTCTTGCAACCGCACCCATGCTGATCCTCTTCCTCTAGCTCCTCCGAATTCACGGACGACTGCTCGCCAGAAACTGACAAGACTCACCATCCAACAGTTCCATGAGCTCTCAACCGATGTGTATGACGAACTTGTGCGCAGAAAGCAAAGTGATCAAGGTGTGCGGACGTCCTTCATTTGCATCAAACTCGTGTACTCATCCTAGTACAGAGCCCTTCCTTCCCGTCAGGGAAGAATTTCATCCCAAACGTAATCAAGCACGCCAGAAACTCGCAACCCTTCCCTCATCCCGGTTTGAAGACCTCTCCAGTGACGTCTACTTTGAGTTGATCAGGCGATACCCCGAGTTCAAAGAAGATGTACGTACCATAGCAACGGATCCAGCTCTTTATCTTGTTGCTGAGGTGGTTTCCTTGTTCTCTTAGCCTTCGGGAGGTCGCAACTCTCGGTCATCAACTTACGACGATTATCCTGCGCCCGGATTCCCCATCGACTCTACATCACGTCCCCGTTCCCAGCCTAGCTCTCACATCTCGGCTCGCGCGTCCTCAGACCGAGAACGAGGCGCACCCAGTGACAGTCAATATGGGGCAAATAGACGCCCATCGGAAGACAGGAGACGCCCGAGTGAAAGTTATCCAATGCCTGGGATGACAAGTGAAGACAACTCTAGGAGGCTGGACGATCCGTTTGCCACCCGCGTTTCTGACAATGGCTTCGATGTTTTAGGCCCCTCGAAACCCACCCAGTCACAGGAATTCAACAGTCTATGGCAATCAGAGGATCGCGATCGCAACGAATATGTACGACGACCAAGTGCGGCCGCCAGTACCAGTGGTACTAGTGACACAACCACAGCCACTGTCCCCGCCGCCCAAAGCGCGACTGCTATTAGTGGTATCATAATCCCTACAAAAAGCACAATCGAAGAGGAGGACATCAAAATTCCGTATGGCCAGGACAAGAGAGAAAGTGGAAGTACGACTATGGATGAACGAAGCGCTGAGAACCTGAACTACCGTGATATCCGAGGAGGTACATATGCTACGGACGGAGAACCCGATAGTGCAAGTGATTATCCCAGTCCAATGTCTCCACGAAGTCCCCCAGCTGGCCTAGGTGGACTTGCAGCGAGACTGAGGAACGTCGAGGGAGACGATGATGACGATGGTAGTACCTCAGTTCATGGACGGAGGAGTCGGGGTGAAGAGTATTATAGTCGGTTATCTGTGAGTTTAGATCGCGCCGTTTCCGGCCTAGGGATGAGGATGAGGAGCAGTTTATCAGAAGAGCAGGAGAAGATGAAGAGAGACTACGAATACAAGATCGCCACCATGCAAAACCAAATCTCAAACCTTACACGCGACCTGGAGGCAAGTGTAGAGATGGAGAGGAAGAGGAAAAAGGAAGAGGCGACGTTGAAAGCCAGAGTCGAAGAGCTGGAGAGTCTACATTGGGTGAGTCTCTTTTTCAATTGAATATCAAAATTTGAAAGTGGCTGGGGATATAGCGGTTAGAAGAACAAACAAACACCATTCTTTCGCTTCAAAAGGAACTTGACGACCTAAAAGAAACCAGACGGAGGGACAAAGAAAGAGACTCGAGGCGAATGCAGGATGATTCGGATGAATTGCAGATTTTACGCCACCGAATTGAGGAGCTTGAGCGGGATAAACAGGACTTGCAAATGCAGGTGAGATTTAAAAAGAAATGGTTCATTCCAGATGTTTGTCTAGTGTTCACTTATCACATTCATAGACTGATCAGCAGGTTGTAGACCAACTACGGTCTGATATAGAGGGTCTTATCATTGAGCTCGGTGACCTTTCGCGGCGTAACGATGAGCTGATGACTGCCAAGGAGAATGATTTCAACGTTATCAGAGATTTTGACTCTCAGTTGAAAGAGTATAAGCGAAAATACGAGCAAGCGAAGACCGAACTCCGGAGCGTTAAAGGTAAGTTCGGCTTCCTGTGGTCGTCATCGGAGTTTTGACATTATCACGTAAATAGCAACTTCGCAATTGTACTCTCAAGGTATCAAGGTTGAACGACTCGAAGATCAGTTGCCGGTATCGTCGGAAGGTGGCATTCTGGATATCCATATTACGGCATTTGTTTCTGCTATTGACAGCCTCCTTGTCGCTGGACGGAGTAATGCCCCAACACGCGTTCTCTCGCCAATGAAAACTGTCGTCAATGCAGTGACTAACATTCTTGACGACATGCGAGCATTCGAACGTCGTCCCGTACGTGAACGCGCAGACACTGACATTGAAGCACTCCGAGCCCTTCGGGAACGTGCTGATGCGACAATGAGCAATCTCGTAACTGCATCTAAAACGCATGCCACGAGCTCCGGGATGTCGCCCGTCAGTCTATTAGATGCCGCAGCGAGCCATCTTTCGGTGTGCATCAGTGGTGTTGCGAAGGCAGTGTCAATCAGGAAAGCTACTCGAGCAGAAGTCGAGCAGTTCCAATATTCAACTACGCCTGTGAACTCCTTATTAACCCCTGGAACTTCACCATCGCCTTCCAACTTTGTTCCTATACGCACAATCGAAGAGCTGAGATCGGTTGGGGGATCAGGTGGGGGGCACAATAGAAAGGCTAGCTCGGTGTCAAATTCGAGCAGAGGGATGGGGCGCTTTACAGAGTCCCCTATTGCTATGCTCTCTAATTTGAGTGCCAATGGTGGTAGCGGAAAGGGGTCTCTTCGACCAATGTCTGACCAGAGCAGTTCGGAACAGACCAACTCGCCACCGCCGATCTTTGATAGAGCTTCTGGTGGTCAGGAGGCAGGGAGTGACGATTCGGGAATTGGAGAGGGACCTGAGGATTCCTGGTTTGAGCTCAAGGCAGGCCCTTCTCTCTTTGTTGACTGTATAAAGATCGTTAATCACTGTTGTCAGTCTTATCTCGACGCGCAAATAGAATCCATAGTGTATGCCATCCAAAGCGTGCTCTCTGGTGTCCGAAATCCAACACCATCAACGTCTGTTCTCCATGAGAACATCACACAAATCATCACGATCGTGTCAAGCATTGTTGCGGTCTGCAAAGACAATATTCCGGCTGCTTCAGTGCAGCAGGGTCAGGAACTGTTGAATGAGTTAAGCGAGCACGCCAACAGATTGAGTGAAGTACAAGAAATGGCAGATTTGACCAAAGAGTCGAGACAGACGATGGCCAAGTCGAGTTTCGCGATTGCAAATGCTATGAAGGGGTTGATGAAGCTTTGAGAAGTAGCGTGATCCAGGCTTGCTTCTCATTGTGTGATACCGCTTTCTGATTTAATTATACCATTCATCTCTTTTTTCTCATCTTTCCTGACACCGGTGTATGTACAGTTCAAAGCAATAGTCTCCTGGGCATTATCAGCATTCGATCTTCTTTATAATTTCTCATCTTTACAAATTTGCTCTCGTGTGCCACGTGTATCATAGACATGGACTTCGTCTACACTGCTGGATGGTATATCGGAGACGGTCATTCTGTGTTTGACTAGTACATCTAATGCATTTCATCCAACAAATTCCCGAACCGGCACTTGGGTGTGTCTACTCGACGATGAGGGCTGCCATTTTTTCAGAACAAGCCATGGTGTCTTTACAGAGAACCGCTCACCGAAACAGAAGCATCAACTTGTTGTTCCTTCGGCTCGGACTACCACTTCCCATCCGGCGTCACAACCTGACATTGAAACAGCACCCACGCCATGCAAAAATGGCGATGCGATAGTGTGTAGGAGGTCGTCGAGGTCTACATCGACTTTCGTGTTCTCGGTTGGCGCAATTGTCCCGAACACGAAATCTTCGAAAACAGGAGCCAAATTCAATGAACGAGCACTGAGCACTTCGGATTCCTTCCCGCAATATTGCCATGTCGGCAGGGCTTTTAATAAAAGATCAAAATCCATTGTTACATTGTGGCTATCACTTTGTACCTTCAACGCTATGAATTAGTCTCTCTCTCTCTCTCTCAAACCTATGGATCACCCATCTACTCTGGAGGAAGTGAAAGAAAATCGATGGCTATCTGAGGTAGGTAGCTGTGAGCTTATCTGTGAATAGACCATCTCAATCTCAATCTCAATGTGCATCGAGTTCTTTTCTGGAGTTGGATCAGTAAAGTTGTCTTGGCCGAATGGTGCGGCGTGGTCTGGGAATCACACATATTCACACATATTATGGTTGAAATGAGCTGCAGTTCGTGTGGCGTTCCACCCTATTAGAGTTAAGTTATACTTATCTAATCAAGATGAACAATTAATTTATAGGCTGTTACGAAACCCCCCAAGACGTATAGCGAACCAGGCTAAGTCCGGGGAACAGTTACAGTATCCTACTACTTATACTACTGCTCATGGTCACGACTACTACAGACTGTAACTACTACGGGCTGAGAATACTACTGTGCTGAAATTAAATGGCTAGTCATAAAACAGATAAAGAAAATAGGGTACAATCGTATATTACGACATGCAGCACGTGGACACTTACATGACCAACGATGTAACTTGGTCCGTGAGGTTCTTGCATTCAACTCTTTGCAATTTCCGAATTTCTGGATCCAACAAAATCTGCAGAGTACCGATGATTCCACCTGCAACAATTACTTCCTTGCTCCCGACGATATGTTTCCTAGGACTTTTTACGTCGACTGTAAATTCGACTCCTCAGAAGTGAGGGCCATTGCCAACAAGCAATACATGAGCGACCTGTGTGTTAATTAAGAAATGTGGGTTGTTTCTCGCTAGTTCTATGTACGCGGTAGCAGCACTGCTTCTCTCTTCTTTACGGCCGATGGAAAATTGGTTCCATGCTATTGGTTCCCAATTTTAGAGGGCCTTCGTTTATATTTATATGCGACGAACATGAGAATACTCCCAATCGGGGCTTCTGTTGCTCACATCGAATAGGTATGAGAACTCATCTGGCAGATCCTGTGTTGTCCGTATCAACATCTCGTGAACCGGGTGATTATTGTAGAGTGCGGCGTTGGACACTGTTCCCCCCCATGTCCATGAATAGAAGGGTCAATGTGCCCCTCTTGAGTTTGATTTTAATGGGAAGAAATGTAACTGTGATTGTATTGGGATGGGAAAAACTCACGGAACGACCAGATCAAATAGATACCCAGCTTGCTGGAAGAAGGTCAGCCGAAGGTCAACCAACATGAGCCGACTTAGGTAAAGGCCAGGTCACCAAGGTATAGTTGAGGGTCCTGGTTGGGTTTTGTTTACTCACTGCCTAGAATTCAATATATTCAAAGGGGACAATCGGGAGCACTTGTCGCAATAGCAGAGTACTATCCCAAGGATACACGGTTTCCAATTCCCTCAGCGTCAGGAGGCACAGGTAGTCCTCCGCTTCTGCCTGAGACAAACGCCTTGTATCTGTGCAATGTGAAGGATTCAAAACTCATGAATGTGAAGTCCAAGGGCTACTCACATCCGTTCAAGCCTGATCCGTTCTTTCGGAGGCACAGAAGACCGTGTGGTTTTAAGTACCTTATCAATGTGATTTTGGTGAATCTCGCTCTGAGGACGGGAGATTTCAGAATAGTAACAGGGAGCTCGAGATTATCTACCTTTGGCCTTGTCTCAACCTCTTCACCTTTGGCCGTATCGTGTACGAGAGTTTTTGAGTGGTTCTTATCCCTACAATTATCAATGATCCGGCGAAGCTGGAAACAAGAGCCGTAGATAATTGCGCAATCCACCTAGCAGACAATTCTTACCCTTCTTTGGAGCGCCGTCTGTTCTGCTCTACTCATGCTGATGTTCTGGTCCTTCTTTCTGCCTCGAAGGACGACAAATTCGACTGGTACTTCATCGCGAGTAGAGGGCTTGTCAAGTGCTGGTGCTGTAACAATATTCTCGTGTACAACTTCAAGATGTGCATTATACATCACAGCTTGAATGTCTGCTCCAGAATAACCCTCTGTTTGGTCGGCTAGCGCATCTAAGTCGACCGAAGGTGAAAGATTCAATTTACGAGAAACTGCAGTAAGGATCTAGACGCACGAATACAAGGTAAGTAGGACGTATTGATTGAGCGAGCGCATTGCCTGCCTTACATCTCTTCGTTCTTCTCTCCCTGGCATATCGCAGAGAAGCGATCTATCCAGACGTCCTGGACGAAGCAGAGCCGAATCAATGAGGTCAGGTCGGCTGAGTCTTGTGCATTAGAGGAGCATTGTATCAACCTAAGGGCATCAAACCTAGTAGCAGCTAGAACATAGACACCCTCGAGGCCCTCAGCACCGTCCATCTGTGTCAACAGTTGGTTGACCACCCGGTCTGTTACCCCTGTACTATCATGCCCTCTAGGGGAATGGGTCCGTGCTTTAAATTACATTTTGAAGGATTCGCTAATTGAAATACCTTTTTGGTGCAATTGAGTCGAATTCATCGAAGAATAACACACATGGTTTCGCAGCACTTGCTCGCTCAAACAGGTCACGAACCTATTGGGCGTATTGAGAAGTAGTGGATCTATCTATGGTCCAATCTGAACTCACAGACTTTTCACTGGCACCTATATATTTGTTCAGGATTTCTGGACCCTTAACACTGATAAAATTCAGGCCACACTCTTTAGCCACAGCAGACGCCAGAAGCGTTTTGCCGCAACCTGGATAGCCATATAACAACAGACTACCATTGGTGCCATAAGAAAGCAGCACAGGGGACATGGTAACGAGGCTTACCCAGAGCGCAACCTCAGGGGTGACTGTGCAAAGATCGGCGCATATTTTGTTGGCCACTCAAGTGTTTCCCTCAAAACCTGTTTCGTTTCATACAGACCACCTATGTCAGACCATGCGACATCAGACTTCTGTAATTTGACGTCTCTCAACGAGAGGGGAATGAAGTCGGCTTGAGCATTGGAAAAGTCAGCTATAGTGAGTTCTATCGTTCGAGGATTGACTTGTGCTATCCTCATCGCGACCTGGTGAATGGCCCGTGCAACAAGGTCCTGGAGATCGAGCGCTGAATACCCTTCTGTTTGTGTTGCTAGCGTAGTAAAATTCAGTGGTGCTTGAGGATTAATAGTGATGTCAAGTGCTGTCTCGAGTCTGGTCTGGACAATACGTGAAAGAATCTGGCAGAAATGTGGGTGGATAAATATATGGAGTATTCAAATGTACTGACATTTCGTCGAGCATCTTTATTCGGCGGCTGTATATGAACTACTTCTTTGAAAAGATGCATGCTGCTCAATAGTGGGTGGATTGAGGCTGTTGACACTGCAGTAGCGATCATGATGATACCATAACAGTTTACGGCTGCCGTACGCGCAGCAGAAGAATATATAGAGAGGAATATTTCCGTGAGTTGCCTCGAGCGAAACGAGTCTGCATGCTTTAGAAAAGATTGAATAGAGAAGGATACAAAAGAGAAAGGAAAGAAAGACTGACGTCCACTTCGGCGCTAAGCAGTTTATCCAGATTGTCTAACACAACTACTGACGGCTTGTGCCAAGCGGCTTTGTCGAACCAGTAGTTAAAAAGGTTTTTAACAGTCGGGACCGGCGTTTCGGCATACTTTTCCACGTCAACATAATGTATATCTAACTTTCTTTATTAAGAATAATTTCCAAAGATGCACTGTACGGAGTGTTTACATGTATGAGTCCGGGGATCGTCTTGTAAGCCTTTGGCGATTGCGCGGGCGATTGAAGTCTTCCCGACCCCAGTCCGGCCAGTGAGAAGCAAAGCAGAAACTGACGTGTTTTGAGTAACCGGGATGAAGACAAAGATAGTGGATACTGACCTCCATGTACAAAGCCTTGCTGAGAGTGCAACATGAATTGACGGATACAATGTTCATTACACTGTCTGAGAATATCATCAATCCCTGCGAGGAAACATGGTGTACCAGCGATTGCACTTCGAAATAATGAAATAACTGCAGTGGGGTTCACTATAAAAGAGCTTACGGGAGATTGTCCTTCGATGCATTTGTTTTCTCTATAGTTATAGAAGCACCTGGAGCTTGTGCAGTTATTCTAGAGCCATTAGAAAAGGAATGAAAAAGAACACAAGAGCATACCTGACAAGGTCCCATTCCTCAACGCCCTCCGACAACGCAGAAAAGACGATGTGATGGTCAATAACACTGTGCGAGGATCCGACGTAAATTTCTCCGGATCCCGGGTGACCAGAATCTTCTATTCGCTCGTTTTCTTTCTCTTGAACAGATGGACCAGCTTTGAAGACGTGCGTAACAGGATTTGGGTTGGTTTCACTTGATCGGATAGAAGTTGAATCTGCAGGTCCTCGTATCCGCTTGAACCGAGCCTGGAAACATGTACAACCATCACTGGTCGGCCCGAAAAGCGTGTCAAACGTATCGACAGATACGAATGCAATAAGCTCCGGCCCCGAATGGGTAGATAATGATAATGTTTGAAGAAAGCGGGAAGGGAGCACTCTCAAAACTTCGCTTTTTCTGGGTTTGCTCGTAGACTCTAGCCCCGTGTCTGGCGGGATGCCTTTAGTAGGATTCTTGGCAGAAGTAGAATGGCCATTGGACAAGCGTTTTGATGGCACCTGTTGTTTGTGTAGTTTTGGGGAAATGCTAACTTCTGTGTTCGTTGTGAGCAGCAAGGCGTCGTCCTTGGCAGAGGGTCCAACACTAACTGGGTCGATTATTGGCTTGGCTGAGGTTATAGTATTTCTTTAACAAACATACCGACTCGTAGTCTCACTCGTGTTCTTCCCAACACCCAAACATCTATTTCTTGGCCTACTTTTGCTACCCTAACTTGAGATAAAAGGGTAGACTCTACATGTGATGCATGTATTTCCTGAGAGACTGATCGGCAAGTTTCTTTAGGAAAGATAGCAAGAAACTCACAATTATTTCCCAGTCATCGGATGTAAGTGGCTCGGTTCCAATCGCAGTGGCTTGGCCCATGTCACGAATTAATCCTATTTCAACCTAGTCAACACGTTAAGACATCTTGAGACCGACATCGGTGCAAGAACATACGAGATCGCCTTGGGAGAACCCTAGTCCTTGCGCGTATTGTGGATCTATTTCTATCGTTTCAAAGCTCTCTCCCCCAGAAGACTGGGAGGTATTGAAATGGGCCAGTGAAGAGGCGGAAGCCATTCCAGTCCAACCAACATACGCTTCGAGCTTGTCATTGGATCCTCCTCGTGTAGTTGAAACACGGGTCAAATGGACAGCAAGATGTTGTGGTCTCTGTCAAGTTTAGTGAACGCGTGTTACTGTATTCTTGAAAAGACGCACGACACTCCGTTCAAGTAAGGGCCCGTAGATGGAAATCGGGAGATTGACAAGGGATGACCGGATGGAAACAAAGTGTATGCAAGCTCTCCTGGGCATTCTGACTGCTTTTCACAGGGTGCTGTCTGACCGCAAGTATTTGGACCCTGGCAGTAGCTCCAGTTGATTGGGATTCACGTGTTTGTAACTGATCAAACTCAAGCCATCATTTTTGAAACCCCAATACCGCCATCTCACCCTCCTCCTGTCAGAACTCAAAGCAGAACTCAAAGCAGAGATGATTTAGTGCGCGTGAAGTCGATCCATAAACGATATGGCTGAAATGGTGTGGTCGAAATCGAGGATGGGCAGATAAGGAGAGAAAACTAATCACAGTGAAACGATGCTTAACATGACAGCATTGACAAGCACAGCGAAGAAGGAATCGGTCAAAGACAAGAGTCTAAGGAGAAAGGGACCGATGAAATATACAAAGGAAATCATGCGATGATACAGTCAGAACTAAATATACACTGCAGGGAAACCATGAAATCGAAGGAAGTGAGAAACAGGAGTACTTAAAACCACAGAATAGACGGAAACCGGGAAAAATACCAGAGTGGCATTTTCCTGCTTGAACACGCTGCTCCACAGCCTGCATGACAATTCAAGGTTTCCCAACCCTGAAGAACGACTTGAGATTGAATTTCTTTCCGGAGTGAGCTGCCACCTGCGGAGCGGCCATGCCAATTCCTGCCTGGTTTGCAACCGAAATACCCATCTTCGACAATTTCTTCGCACTTCTGCCGGGCGGTAACCTCGGGGCTTGCAAAGGTGCTGTTGAGACGCGGTAGAGTGCCTCGCCAAATTCATCACCAACGTATCCCATGCCATCCAAGGAAGTCATCCTGCTGGTGCCACTCGTGTGATCCATCTCACGCTCGCCGGCTGGTGTACGTGACCCGGAGATGTAGCTTTCGATTAAAACCAGAGGCTGGTGCACACCGTCATCCTCCGCATCAGAAACATTGAGCGTAGGTATGGACTGTTGGTGAGGCGGGGTTGTATCTGCTCGATAGCTAAGGTCGGAGGTAGACGTCATGGACTGCATAGACTGGAAGGAGAGTCCGCTGGATAATGATAGATTATGATCGCGTGATGCCACTGCGAATGAATATATCAGAAGCTATAGTCGGATGATGGAATTTCCCAGCTTACATCCTTCAGCCGAAGATGGTCTCGACGATTTCTTTGGATGTTTAGCACCATTCAAACCCGTGCTCACTGAGCGAGGAGATGGCATACCCCTCAATCCACCCACACTCCTCATGCCATGCAGTGGGCCCGAGTGTCCTGAGCTATCAGATGAGTGATTTGCGACAGACAATACAAGATTCGTCGCGCTGGCAGTAGTTCCAGTACTCTCTTCATTTGTGAACGCGCTACGAGCTGTAACACCGTTGACCACGCTTCCGCCTCCATTTTCTAGTTCTTTGAACTTCCTTGCCAAAGCCAAACTCTCTCCATATGCCGCTAGCCTTGCACTCAAGGGTGTGCGACCATCACTTCCAGGCTCGAATTCAAGCTCCTGTTCGTTAAGGCTAGCAAATTCCATGACTTGCTGTCTTAATTGCTCGGCAAGTGCCTCAGCTTGTGCATGAGTCGATATTGAAGAAATGTCAAGTTCGAGTGCTTTGCAGTCGCTTCCGTCCTCCAAGATGAGAGTCGAAGGAGGGGTTATATCTACCGACGAGTGGAAAGACGCATGGGCCGTTCGTGAACCAAGATCAAGTTGTTGAGACTGGTAAATTTGGGATGGAGGAGACAGCAATGGGGAAAATGAAGCGGAAACATATGTGGTAAGAGGGTTGATAGAATATTGAGAGCGCCGGGTCTCATCGTCCGTATTAACGACCTCTGCGCCGGTCGGTGGTACCTCGGATGACATGAGTGGCACTACGTCCATCGTTGTACTTGCCGTACGATTCGCCTTCGAGTACTCTTGATTATCTGTAACCTTGACACTGCCAAGAGAATCTCCCCTGGATGTTGTCAAAGCATTGGCTTCATCTACATCATCCTCTCTAGGCATGGGTGATGGTGGTCGATTTATACTGAAAGGAAAATCTGCAATTAAAGCACTTTCGCCTTCCCCAATGGCTTGATCGTCTGAGATGATGGGGGAAAGCGAACCACTCGAAGAAGGGGACTTCGTTGCCCCAATCAACAGCGAGACCTCTGTAGATTCAACTGGCTTCCCATATTCTTCTTCATTTTCTTGCGCTTCAATGTGCGCGTCGCCATCATCATCCCCTTGCTTGAAACCGGACATCGATTCAACACTTCCACGCCGCATGCTTCTTTGTTGTCTTGGATAAGAATCTGACCGTGTAAGTGAGCCATTGCTGTTGCTAGATTTCATCCTAGCAGGAGTACCTCGTGGCGACGAAGCTACATCAGAATTTCGCGAGCTAGGACTTCATGTAAGATTCACTTTCAAGGTTAGATGAAATTGGATCATACCTCAAGGTTCTAAGGGCTGAAGGTGTCATGTGGCCTTGACCATTTGATCCATTTCGGTTGTGGAGTCTCAAGATACCCGAGCGAGATAACGGTGACCTTGATAAGTTGTCTGAATTGACGTCCACACCTCCTGGTCCGCCGTTGGCTGAATCATCATCCAACATTGTGGCAGATGCAACGCCCAGTTGTGAGGACATGTTTGTTTCATAACCCAAACTGCTGCCAGAACCCGAGCGTGTACGATGATGACTTTGATGGCTTCGAAGTAGACTGATGCGGGTAAGCGGACTTGAGCCGGGACTGTGATAGCTATTTGTGCAGGTCAAAGCAGGATCGTCAGCGAGGTGGTCGCATTGATTAATGGAATTCGACTTTGAGCGGTCACGGTTTGTTAAGCATTGTTCAGTGCTGCGCACATCAGCGGCTGTCGGTACAGGTGAGTTGAGAGAAAGATCCGTCATTTTTCTCGATCTGATAGAGGCATCACTATCATGATGGGAACGCTGTCGGTGCTGGGTTAGAGAGAATCCCGAGATCATGACTGGTGAAGCTGAAAATGACGGGGCGTCGGAGATGGGAAGATTCGCATTACTGCTGTTGTCTTCAGATTGCCCTTTGCGGAAAAGGTTGAGTAAGGAAACCTTGCTAGCAAGCCTGCGAGAGGTCCTAGTAGACGGAATGGACGCCGTTTCTTCCGTGCCTCCACCGGCGGACCTGGGTCTTTGATTGTGAGCAAATGGTTTTCGAAATTGTGAGGATGAGTCGGACTGTATGACATAGGGTAACGAGGGTCGGCGGATAGATAAGTCTGTGATTTGGCCGTTATCTAAGTTGCCAAGAGTAAGTAGAAGAATAGTCACCAAGCGGTTGAGTAGGCAAACCGGATGGAACCAAGGTATGAACACCTCTGTGATAGACTTCCGCAGGATTGGATGATGATGACCTGAGTACGTTGAGGGCTGTGTCAATAGATTGTTTAACGTGTAGGCAGCGACGATGTGTAGGCTCCTGGTCGCCAAAGGAGCCGATGCGGTTGCGCCGTCTTCCGTCGTCGACTGTAACAAACTCTTCCCTCTCCCTCAGATCTCTGTCCTTGTTGATTATCCATTGCTTGAGATCATTGGCGCATTCAGTCCAGCCATTTTGTCGTGCGAGAGCCTCTGGTGTGACGCCATGTTTGTCCGGCCGGTCTGCATGAGCACCGTGAAGAAGAAGAAGCATAATTACTTCCTTGTTTCCGTTCGCAGCGGCAAAGTGGAGAGGAGTTGAACCGGTTGTTCCTATGATGGGTACAGAAGAGTCTCTGCTGGAGATACGCTTTGGAAGTCTAGTTGATATTGAGTGGGGCAGACATGGCACGAAGAGGCAGAATAAGAAACTGGGGCAAGTGAATAAGAGTAATAGAACCAGATGCTTACCTTGGTGCATTAACATCTGCGCCATAATCAATGAGAAGCTTGACGACGTGGACGTTACCGCCTGCACAGGCGGCATGAAGAGGGAGGACGCCGTCGATTACAGAGTTCACAGGCTGTCCTCGAGACAAGGCATAGTCGACGAGACCCACATTTCCGGTAGATGCTGCAGAATGAAGGCCAAAACTTGGGACTGAATCGCGGTTTAGGTTGGCGTCTGTTTGGATGGTCTGACTACTTACATTCAGTAGTTACGTTGTTTTTGGCCCCTGTCCGAAGGTGGTTCGTCCGCAGAGGGACGGGCATAATGAGTGGTCCAGGATGGGTGAGAGAGACAAGGAATAAGTAGTGGTTCGGAAGTGACTATTATGCGCCTTTGTCACACATTACTCCTGTGACGTTTGTCCAGATCTGGCAGTGATTTATCTCATCCTCCGTGTCTCTCGACAAAAAGCAGTGTATCGGCATCGTTACTCTGCCTTCAGAGTAACATCTTTTACTCCTCTACGCTCAAAAAATGTACTCCGTCTCTCATAGACTCTCGACTACCCCGGTTCTGACCCTCCCGCCACTGGCCACTAACCTGTCCTGCTTTGATCCGCAGATACTCAGTGCTCGCTCTCCAATTGAGCCTCTTATCCAAAGCACAGGAACGGTGATTCATCTTTCCGTGGGTACTGACTCTACATTCGAAACATACTTAGAATCCAAGACGTCACTCCACGACTTGTGGTTTCCAGTAAAGTAAAAGAATATCAAGGAAATTTTTCTTCTTAACCATCGGAAGACTCTAGCCAACAGCTGAGAATGATTAAATCTG
>Ga0157366_1000476_pt1 | contig 18241 bp, 17 predicted proteins | sample AttbisABBM1_FD_113149 | JGI IMG/M metagenome (GOLD analysis project Ga0157366, IMG submission 113149) | Fungus gardens microbial communities from leaf cutter ant in Botucatu, State of São Paulo, Brazil - Atta bisphaerica ABBM1 | ecosystem: Host-associated > Fungi > Mycelium > Unclassified ...
CACTAGCCCTTAAATATATGCTAAAGAATTCAAAGAGAATGATATCAGTATCAGAAATTGATAGAAGATAATAAAAAATAATACAAAATAAGATTAGAACCTCTAAAACCCTCAAAAGAGCTCTTATAAAAGCAAAAGAATAAAGTTAGGAGGATTTTTACACTGTGTAACAAGCTCCTTTGGAGAATCTAGTGAATAGATTGCAAAGCTTTTTTTTTATCCTAAAGAGCCTCCAACAACACTATCTATCCTAGGTAATGCATTCCAAAGACATCTCTCTCAAGTTGAATCTTACAACTGAAGATACTAATTGATATTCATCTTGCTATCCTTTCCCAGACTGCTAGAACTCTCCAAAACTCATCTGAAAGTGATAGCAGATACTAATGATGCTTACTTAATAAAATAGAAATTAAACTGCTTTTAAGTGGAGATATTTGGATAAAGGTTCTCTCCTTTACTTCTCTCCACTTGTGGCTTATGTGATAGTCTAAAAATACAAAGAATAAAACTAGAGAATGAAGACCAAAACTATAATGAAGCTCTCTAAAGTCTCACAAGCATATGGCTATCTCTTTATTTATAATCTAACATCAATCCAATGATTGATCTCTACTTGCAAGAGCCCATTTCATTCTTCTTTTTACTGTTTCCATGGCTATCACTTTCTATTTCTCTATTCTGGACTCTATTGGATGTCAGAATCACAAACAGTAGACTTAAGTTTATTTTATTTCTCTTTTTATTTTTATTTTCATGTTAATTTATTTTCTATTTTGAGGAACTAGAATTAGGGGTTAGTGTGATGTTACACATTACTGTCACAAAAGGTCACATGACAAGACCCAGTGTCACACATTAGTCACACAAATCACATGACATAATAGAAGATGGTAGAAGATTCTGAAAGAAATAATGTCATACAATATGTATAATATATGTTGATCTTAAGGTAAATACATAGTCATTTAGAGTAGGATAATCACAATAGTAACAGACCATCAGTCTGGGTATATAAGGTAGACAATGCTGTACAGAGTTTTCTATTGAGTTCTCTTGTGTAATCTTTATACAAAGTTCTTTTTATTGACCAATTCTAAAATCTTTGAGTTGTAACATTAGAACTCAATACCAATTCTTGAGACTGCCCAACAAAGAGCCTTTTCTACTCTATTTCTTTTTATTTTACTCTCTTATTATCCTCAACTGAGAGCAGCACTGCCCAAAGTCAAGAAGAATAGCTAAATCCTAGGCTTAAGGGGGATACTAGTCAAAAGGGGGAATTCTAGCCATTTGTTTGTACCAAAGCCCACTGGTACACTTCAGATGTATCACCTTTTGTGGATGTGTTAGATATTTTTTTGTATAAAAGCCTCATGCTGCAGTGTTCTCTTATGACCTGTCTACACAGAGAAATAATGGAGTTTCTTATGAATCTAAAGTAGACATTTCCTTCTTAGAGATTTTCATATACAAATTCAATTAGGGTAGTAGCTAGAGAAGTAGTTAGAGAGTCAGTAGATGGTGTAAGATGGGACAAGAAGAGGGCCTACTAAGCATCTACTAAGATTGAGTTGAGTTCAGGATATGAATTGGAGAGTGAGACTAGCACAGGTTCTGTACTTCCTCTATATACTTTATTATTACCCACTCCACCATTACCATTATCACCTTTTTTACCACTAGTATATAATATAAGTTAATACGACTTATATGCTATTGAGCAGCTTGTAGCACTACAGGCACAACTCCAAGCAATACAAGAGAGGTTAGAAAGAGAGCAGGAAGTAAAGAAAGATTTCCAATCCAACACAAGATCAAATGTAGAAGTGGCTAAGCCACCAACATTCAATGGGAAAGCAAGGCAGGTTTTGGAGTTCTTGATAGCATACAGATTGTATATTAGAATAAAGATAAGGGGAGCATCAGTAAAAGAACAGGTTCAGTAGGTGTTGTTATGTGTACAGAGAGGATTAGCAGACATATAGAAATAAAATATTATGGAAGACTTAGAAAGAAATTTATTGAATTATGAGGTAGTAGGGGAATTTTAGTAGATTTAAAGAAAGAGTTTAGGAAAAGAGATAAAGAAGCAAACAAAGTAGCAGAATTGAGAAGGTTAGAACAGGAAGAAAAGACAATGGAAGAGTTTGTGCAAGAATTTAGGAGAACAGTAAAAAGGAGTAGATATGAGAGAAGGCTATTAATAGAAGAATTTAAAAGAGGAATAAACAGGACTATATGCCAAAGACTTATAGAGTCAGAATAGTAGCCTGTCTTGATTGAACAGTGGTATGAGAGGGCAACAAACTTGGATAGAAACTAGAGAGAAAGTGGAAGAGAAGAGAAGAGATTAAGAGGATGATGAGACAATATGTCAAGAATAAAAGAAGTGGACTTAACATTTTCTCATTTTCTTTTCGAGGGAAGCCTTAGGAAATGCAAGGGAAGTGCTAGAAGAATTCAAGGAGAGAATGAATGCAGAAGTGAGGAGACAAGAAAAATTAGATATGGTAGAGGAGAAAGACTTTAGGAGAGGGGAGTTACCAGGAAAATTTACAGCAAAGATGTTATATGGATAGGATGATGGAAAGTTTGAGGAAGAATATTTGAGAAAGTTGGAGAGGAACTGGCAAAAATGGAAGTTAGTTTCTCTGGAGGAGAAATCTTGAAGGGAGGGTAATGTCAAGAATGAAAGAAGTAGACTTAACATTTTCTTATTTTCTTTTTTTATTTTTATTTTCTTTTCAATTTAGTTTTCTTTATTCTATTTTTAGAACTAGGGTTAGGGTTAGAGTGACAAGATCACGCTGTCACACAGCAGGTCACATCAGATGACATGGTCACAAGTCATATAACACATAGAAAAATGTAGAAGGTTCTGGAAGGATAACATCATATAATGTGTAAAACACATGTTGACCTTAAGGCATACACATGGTCATTTAGAGTAGGCTAGAAATAGCTCACACAGACCATTAGGTAGTAGTATATAAGGTAGACAGTCTTGTACAGAGTTCTCTATTGAGTTCTCTTGTGTTAACCCAATATAAGGTTCTTTTCATTAACCCACTCTAAGGTCTTTTATTTGTAACAAGTCAGCTAATTCAACACTTCTTTCATCTTATCCTTTTCCATTTTAATTCTCTATGATCCAATTACTGCTCTTAAGAATCCTACTTTCTTAATCTTTCACTTACATTTTCCTGGTTTTACATATAAGTTGTTCTCTACTAGCCTCTTCACTACTTCCTCCACTATCTCATTATATCCTTCCTCTTCTTCTATTCCTACTATAACATTATCAATAAAGCTTGCTACCATCCCAGTGTTAATTAAGTTCCATATAATTTTGTTTATCATCATTTAAAATATCATTGGAGAGTTTGAAGTCCACAGAACATTACAGTTGGTTCAAATAACCCTTCCAAAGTCATAAATGCTATCTTTGACTCATTCTCCCTCTTTATTCATATATTATTATAATTCTATTATAAGTCCAACTTTGTAAATACTTTCTTAGTACCTATGTTTTCTACAATATTTGAAATAAGAGACAAAAGATAATTATTTTTAATAGTCTATTCATTCAAATATCCATAGTTCTATACCATACATTTCTTACCATCCTTCTTTCCTACAAAAAACACAAGTGCTGTTTAAGGTAACTTTAAAGGTCTAATAGATCCTTTTCTTAATTGTTCTTCAATAAACTTGTATATCTCTCCTCTCTCTTCTCTTGACCATAGATATATCTTTCCTTCCCTCAGCACAAATCTTTCCTTCATCTCAATTGTATGATCCCACACCTTCTTTATCAGTACTCTCTCATTTGCTTTCTTTTCAAAGATATGGACTTACCTATGAAGCCTTTGAAAAACCAATTTCTTGACCTCTTCTTCAGATCTTGCTGCTTCTTCCTCATTCCAAATCTCTCATTCTTCTGCCACTTTCCTTATATCTATCATTCTTTTGTTTTTTTTTCTATTTCTCTTTCCTCTATTTCTTCTCTTCTTGCTTCTTTTCTTCTTTTTCCTTCTTCTCTTTCTCCTTCTGCTTCTGCCATCCTGGTTTTCCCTACTTTGGCCTCTACTGCTTTCCATACTCTTTCAGATATCTCATCATCTTTACCTTTCCTGTTCTCCAGTTACTTTCAGGATTATGGCAAGCTAACTATAGTATTTCCAAAATCATACTCTATTTCTACTTACCAATCACATCTATCTCTGTTCTTCTTCTATGCCACTGGTAATAAACATTTACCTCTACTGTATACTTAATAGTTCCTTTTTTGTTGAAAGAACCATTCACATTTCTTACATATATAGGTCTATCTATTTTCTTCAATTTGAATTCTTACTTCCTAACAAACTCAGAACTCATAACCAATCTTATTGTACTACTGTCTAACAACACCTCTACTATCACTCCCTCCTGTGTATCAATCTTTTCCAACCCAATCTTCACTCTAACTTCTCTTAATATATCCCCATTGTTCAGGTCATAGTAGAATATATTATCTATTACTTTACTGAGCATTGCAAACCTATCATTACTGCAAACCTATCATTACTAGAGCCTAGTTGAGAACTACAAGACTCTCTTCCTCATTTAAATCATTGTTCATATTGTCTTCATATTCCAATATTCTTTCTCACTCCACAATTCTCCCACAACTATAACAATTTCTTCCTCTACTCACATCTATGGTATATAGGTTGCATTTTGTTATAAACCCTGTCCACTGTTACAAATATACTACAACTGCATTTGTTCTCTCTACTCTCTCTATTGGAGTAGGCTCTGTTGGCACCTATTATTAGACTTCTTTTCTCTCTGGCCAAACTTGGGGCTGAAACAATTGCTGCCTCTGTACCATACCAGCATTTGCTAGTGCATTTGCCCTTAGTGCTGAAAACCTCATCTTTCTCCTACTTCTCAATCTTTTTTCTCTCTGTCTACTCTCACTCCAATGCTTATTCAAATTTGTTGCTCTCTTGTACTACTATTTAATATGAACATTCTTTCTTTATACCTATTATCTCTTGCTGTCCTTCTAAACTCCTGCACAAACTTCTCTATTGTTCTACTCCTCTACTCTACCTTTTTCAACTCTGTCACCTTTATTATCTTGTTTTTTTTATCCCCAAATTCTCCTTTCAAGTCTGATAAAAATTCTCCTATAGTAGTATAACTGAAACTTCCACTTTCTAAATCTTTCATAATATTTTACTTCCAAATATCTACTAATTCTCCTTACACATATAATAGAACCAATTACATCTGCTCCTTTATTGAGGCATCCCTCATCTTCATCTTAATATACAATCTATATGCTGTTAAAAAGCCTAAAACCTTTCCTATCTCTCTACTGAACATTTGTAGCTTAGCTACTTCTATGTTTGATCTAGTATTGAGTCTAGAGACTACTATCTCAGCTTCTCCTACTTTTTCTGCTACCAATAGCATTTGGAGTTGTGCTTGTATTGTCACAAGCTGCTTTTGTTACTGTTAGATTATTTGCTCATACTAGTTTGAGTCTAGTTGACTCCTGTTAGTATAAAAGAGTAAGAAATTGGTTGATAATAACATGGTGGTGGTGTAGGAGATAAGAAAGTATAAAGGGATGAGGTAGAACCAATACTGGTTTCTTTCTTTGATCTATATTCTGAGCTAGAATTTCTCTCTGTAAGTGTTAGTAGGCTTTTTTCTTGTTCCACCTCATGTCATAGTATACTTGAACCCTTATATTTTGATTTAATTTCTCTTTTAATTTAATTTAATTTTAATTTTACTTTATTTCTTGGATGATAAAGAGGCATGTGACCACAGACATATAATATGTCATATAGCATGATGTCATAAGCCTAGAATCTAGGAGAAAAGACTAGAAGGATAATGTCAAGATATATATCAATGATATATTCATCTCATAGTATATACATTGTATACTCATGGCTAATGTATGAATATTAGGGTAGGGTTATTTATCATACCATGAACTATCTGTATAAATAGTATAGTAATATATTGGGAACTCTTTGTTGAGTTCTCTTATAATTTCCACAAGATTCTAACTTATAAGACTACTTTAGTGTACTATTGACTGTCTTGGTTAGTGGTTGCCACAATATCTTACACTATCTATTGACTACCTCAACTACTGACTACTGCTCTAATCAAATTGTAAACAAATATTCCTAAAGAGACAATCTCTACTCTAAATAATACTTTAAAAGCTCTCACTATTTCTCTGTGTAGACTGTTTACAAATGGACCAGTAGCATGGAGCTACTATATAAAAAACTAACTAACATGTTCACAAAAAGTGATATATCTACTAAGTGTTATATGCAAGTCCATCCATCCAGAAATAACATCCCTGCGGTGAAATCATCTCCAAAACATACATGCCTACCTTCTACAGTGGCCACCTTTCTCGCAACACATCTCATGGCGGTGCTGCAACCATCTGAGTATTATGTCTTCCATGGTGGAGATACTCCTATTCAACTTGGTCTTCCATGACAGAGTTACTCCTTTTAGTGTCTCAACACTGAAACCTCTACTTGGAGTAATAGGGGTTTTACTACTGAAACCCCGAGTATCTCCTATACTATCTGTTTGTATATAAGACTAATAGTTACACTGTAATTCACTAGTCTGATAATTGACAAAGATAACTCTTATTGAACTCGATCTCTGGTGTTCAACAGCGACATACCAATCAGCACTCACTCTCACCTTAGACTTCTTTCTATCATCTGAAGTTGTGACCACGTGGTAGATAGACAGTGCAGCACATAAGCTGAAGCCAAGGTTGTTCCACAAGTCTGCTTATCTCTGAGTCCATTCTACAGACTTCTACTCTAGTATGAACTATGCCTAACACTAAGCATTAGTGAGCTCTAATATAAAATAAATAGTTAGGCTTTCTTTATTAAGCTAATATACTTCTTAAGCCTAGGGTCTAGTTATTCTTCTTGACAAAAAAGCAGTGTTACTCTCCATTGAAAATGATGAGAGAGTAAGAAAAGAAGATCAAGAAGGCTTTAAGTTGGGCAGTCTCAAGAAAGTGTATTGAGTTCTAATATTATATTTTAAGCTCAAGCATAAGAGCAAAAGATGAACCTTGTATTAGGTTAATACAAGAGAACTCAATGGAGTTCCAAGTACAAAGTGTCTGCCTTATACATATTTGGCTAATAATTTATACCATACTAATCTAGCCTACTCTAAAGGACACATAGTATGATATTATTATTCTAGAACCTTCTATATCCCTCTGTGTGATACATGACTATGTGACTGTGATATGTGACATCATACTAACCCCTAATTCTAAGTCCTAAATAAAAGTAAATAGAAATGAAAATAGAAAAAAGAAATGAAAAATAAATAGAGTCTACCATCTTTAACTCTGATATTATATGATATTTTGTCATCCTGTATGACAGTTGTAAAATCATACTATAACCCTAACTCTAAGTTCTAAATAAGAAAAAAAATAGAATTTACCATCTTCAATTCTAATACTATACATATTATGCTAATCTATTTTAAAGTAATAACTAAGTTCTTCTAAAAAATTCTATAATATTCTATTAGATTATATAACTATATGATTATGATTGTGATATCATATTATATCTCTTATTCAAATCTATAAAAGAAAAAAGAAAAAACTAAACTATAAAATAAAGAAAAAAGAAAAAAAGAAAAACCAATAAAACAACTTAGGTTTATTTTGCCAAATTCTAACACTGTGAACTTATTAGAGTGGTCAGAAAACAATAGACTATTTCTTTTTTGTAACAAATGACATAAGTATAATATATCAAATCTTTGTACAAAAAGATAACCTCTGTTGTGTACTTTTGGAGACTAGTGTCAAAATAGTAAATAGAAAATAGGATGGAATTCACTTCAAATAAATATACATAATTAGTTGTAATAAGAAGATGTTATATCAAATACATAAACTTATCTAAAAGAACAAATGTGGAAATCTATGAGTTTGGATAAGTATCTGAAATATGGATCAAGTCTGGAAGCTTATTAGTAGATAAACAACATAATATTAGAAGATAACTTTGTCTCAACTTATGTATTGTACCTACTACTTGTCATATAGTTGTAATTTTAGAGAAATTGTCAGAGTTGTAAACAATAGGCTTGGTTTTATTTATTTTCTTTTTCTTTTCACTTTCACTTTTTTTATTTTGGACAAAGGGTGTGATGTGATATTATGTATGATAGTCACATAGGTCACAAAGTGTGATGGAGGTGTAATATCTGTCATAAGGTGGTCATATATGTTATAGTCACAAGTCACACAATTATATGATACAAAGAAGAATGTAAAATATTCTAAAACAGACAATATTATATAGCATAGCAATAGTATGTTGGCCTTATAAAGTATATATAGACTTTAGGGTAGATTAGTTATAGTGTGCATACAGACTATAGTCTGTAGTATATAAGATAGAATAGTTTGTACTTGGAACTCTATTACAAGAGTATACTTTCATCTTATCTCTAAGACTTAAGCCATAACAGAAATAGAGTTTAGCAAGAAGAGAAATCTTAGCTAATTTAGGTTAGAATAGTATTAGAAAATCACTGGTCAGAGTTTAGATAAAGCTTAGTTGATTTCCAGACTAGGAACTACAGAGTATCTACTTAGTCTTATATACTAAGTCTGTAGTAGTGTAGGGGATAACTAAAAAGATATTATAGAGATAGTTTCTAGGATATAAAATAACTGAAAGTTCAGGTGATGAGTTACCAGAAGGTAAAACATGAGAGACTGATTTATATATGAATGATCATAGATACAGAAGTACACCTAAATATGTTAGAATCTTATTCAGAAGTCAGAAAATAGATGTCTTGGATATCTTGGAAGTTAGTTTATGACAACTAGGCTACCAGATATTGTTTTCAAAGGCCTCAGCTAGTAGAATAACTGCTCCCAATACTAAGCTGTTAAAAAGATTCAAGAAACATATATATTCTTAGGACACAATTGGTTGGTTGAACATAATTCAGAAGTTAATTAGAACAATAGTATAATTGAGTTTACAAGATGCCTGAGAAAATGCAATATATAACACCAGAACATTTCATTCAGACCAAAAACTAGAAAGATCATGTCAATAGAAGAAACAAAAGAAAATTGGAAAAGAACCAGACCCAACAAATCTAAAAGATCTACTGAACTATATTTGATCTATTTGTTCAACAAGAAATTAAAACAATTACTAGAAAGATGAGAACAAGACCATGAGATTAACCTAGTAAAAGATATATCTAAAGAGGTAAATGCCAGAGCATATGCCATATGATAGTCAAGAAATAGATGAATAACTTAAGGCAGGATTAATGGTAGATATACAGCACCATATCTCTACATTCCAAAAAAGAATGGATCTCTATAACTGATATAAGACTATAGAAGGTTAGAACAGCATACAATCAAGGATAAGACACCATTACTATTAATTGAAGAAGTAATCAACAAGCTCAAAGATACAAAGTACTTATACAAATTGAATCTCATTTGGGAATACAAAAATATATAAATCAAAGAAGGAGATGAATAGAAAGCAGCATTTTTGACAAATAAGAGATTACTTTGGGAGCTATTGTATAAAGGAATATTGATGGATTATATAGATGAATCTGTAATACTATGAAAGATTTGGAAGAAACTAGAAGAACAAGCAGTATAATTTTTGAAGGCATTAAAAAAGCACAATCTTTACTTTGAATAGTTAAAATGTGATTTTGATGCTAGATAAATACCCATATTAAGAGTAGTAGTTAGATGAGGAAAAGTTCAAATGAAAGATAACAGGGCCAAGATAATTAAGAAATATAAAACATTCATCAAGAAAGTAGAAAGCTTCTTAGAATTTGCAAATTTCTATTGTATTAAAGCATAATTAACACTTAGAGAAAAGTCCATGGATAAATACTTGAAGTTTAGATCAAATAATTGAACTTATCTGTGATATATGGAGTTGTGGACTAAATGAATGACCTTAGCTTCAACTTATATATTATGCTACCAACAGTTATTTGGTTATAATTTTAAAAGAAGATCCAAGAATAAGATGATAGAAGTTCTAGTAATAAGAATTAGTAGGTTATTGTAAGTACTGGAGTATGTTAAGAGTAATTGACAAGTTACTGAAGTTTGGTGAAAACAACTATTGGTATCAGGTATGGTTCACACTAAGAGGTAAAAGCTCATGGAGTTGGCTCAGAGTGTGGAAACTCTATATAAGAAGCTCAGTGATATAGACTTATCAGAATGACCTTGGCTTTAGCTTATATGCTACATTATCTTCTGTTGCATGGTTACAACTTCAGATAATTTAATGAAGTCCAAAAGAGAGTTAAGCACTGATAGTAATATGTTACTATTAAATACTAAAGATTAAGTTTAATAGAGATTATCTTCATTGATTACCAGACTAGTAAATTGCAGTATAACTACTAGTCTTATATACAAGTAAGAAATATAGAAGATGCTCAGAGTTTCAGTGGTGAAACACTGACAGAAGTAAGGAGAACTTTACCATAGAAGACTAAGTCAAATAGGAGTATCCCCATTATGGAAAATAGAATATCTAGATTGTTGCATTACCACCATGAGGATGTGTTGTGAGAAAGATGGCCATCACAGAAGACAGGCTTATATAATAGACATTAAGAGGGCAGTATTACTACAGAGATATATTTTCCAAACAGATAGACTTGGCATATGACAGTATTCCCCTTTAGGACTGAGCCTTCAAAGTCCTATTGAGTTTATTCAAAAAACACATGATAGTGCCTAGGTCAACAATATATAAACAAAAAAGAAATTTTTTTCACCTTTCTTCTATATTATTATGTCTTCCTCCATTTTCTTTAATATTTTCCAGAACAACACTAATATACTTGAACAACAGCATCTCAAGATACAAAGGAGACACAAAGAAAAGCAATGGCTCCAGGCCCAATTGGAAGAGATAGCAAAGACCTACTGTGTTGAATGAGCTGCTTAGAAAGCCAGAAAGGTAGCCAAGGCTAAGATAAGGGAGAAAGCTGAGAAGTAGAAGCTTGTAAAGAAGGAGGACAAAAAAAAGCAGTTGGAGTACCTGGAGCAACTCCAGAATAAGGTTTTGGCTGAGAACACTACTCTTTTGGAGAGCACTAGAACTTCCCAAGTCATAGGATCAAAATGTAAGAAGATGATTGCTACCATCTTCTTAAAAGACAAGACAAAGTGATAGCCCTTTAAGAGAACTAAAGAGAAGCAACTGGAAAAATACCACAGGAATGCCATGGTCAAGATAGGAGGTGTTAACCTCTATAAGAAATGTATGCATGCTAGACAGAACTGTTTGGTGCACAACAGTAGGTAAGTAAAAGAATTCCTTTTTGTTTTTTCTCTACTAATAGTATCTTCTTCATAGTTATTCTCTTACATATGCCAGATGTATCACTCTTAAGTAGTAGCGTGTCCCCTACACCAACTCCAATTTCCTAGCAATGATCTCCACCTATAGTGGGATCTAAAGTACTATTGAAAAGGCACTCCAGGATTTCATGGAAGAGTACTGAGGCATCAGAAAATCTCTCCAGGACTTGGTGGAGGGCCAGGAGAGAAACATGGCCTAATTAGCAAGAATTGGCTGTAGTCAAATGAAGGTAGAGTTTTAAGGAGAATAGATGGAGTGGCAATAAGAAGAATGAAGAAGACAGAGACAATAAGGAGAGATCTGAGGATAGGCCCAAAGAAAGTCAGGGAGAGGTAGAGAAGGGAACTCTGTTGTCTGCCTCTTGCTAGAATAATGTTTTTTGTTTTTTATTTACTTTGAATTTCATTTTATTGGCTTTTTTGTATCTAACTGTGTGAGTAAGAAAATTAAGAGACATAAATTAAAATAAAAGTCCAAAATTTTGAAAAAAAAAAAAACTCTATAAAAGTATACAGAAGCTAGGGTTAAATGAAAATAAGCAGATAGAATATATTAGGAAAATAATAAAAATAATCCCCATTAGAAGTGTGCAGAGGTAGGAGACAAGTACAATAGTGTGATCAAGATAAAGAAAGTGGACCAGGCTTAGTGGGATATGCAATATGGAAATCAGATACCAAGTCAGTAGCATAAGTGAACTCAGATATAGAGATCCACTCAGATTTATCTTCAGTATCTTTATACTCTAGCCAAATCACCTTGTACAGAAGCTTGCATACCTGTCAACAATCAATTTTGGAGTCTACTATCTGAAAAATCTCATATTCAGGTTTCCCATCAATTATAACTGGTGTAGGAGCCAGTTATGTTCTCTTAGGAAAGAAGTTGGATGTGGTAGGTTTGAGTATGGATACATAGAAAACTAGATGTACAGAGCACATAGACTCTGGGAGACAGAGGGTAAACAATAGTGTACCAGGCTGGGAAATAATTTTGTAGGGTTCAAGATATTTTTTGGAAAGCTTTTTTGAAGGCTAAGTAGCTCAGAAGAACTAAGCCTTGACAAAGACTTTGTCACCTACTTTGAAATCAGGTATAAGGGAACATTGTGCATCAGCAGATTTCTGATAATGCTATTAGGCCATAGAGATTTTAGCTTTGAGGATACTCTGTAATTTATTGAGGTCTAAGGGAAAATCATGGGCTCAAGAGGAAGCAATATCATGTTCAGGGTGAACAGTAATGTTTAGATGATATTCCTTATTAGCAAAGAATGGGAAGACACTAGTAGTAGTACTTAGAGCATTGTTGTAAGTAAACTCTACAAGAGGTAAGAGTTTGGACCAGTTGTCTTGCTAATAATTACAATATACATGGAGGTATTGCTCAAGGGTCTGGTTCATGTGTTCAGTTTGTTCATCATCTTTGGGATAATAACCTGATATGAAATGAAGCTATATATTCAGAGCAGTACCTAAAGAACAGAAGAAGTTTAACATAAACTCTGAACCTCTGTCAGAGGTGATATAAGAAGGAATGCTGTGTTTGGAGAACACATGAAGGATAAACAGATATACTAAGTCTGCAGACATAATGATGTCATGGGCAGAGATAAAGATTGCCTACTTGGTGAGCCAGTCAACTATGACCAAGATAGTGTTAAACCTGGAAAATAATGGAAGTTTCTTGATGAAGTCTATGGAAATGGAATTATATGGTCATTTGGGGATGGGAAGTTGTTTGAGAGATCTATAGGGCTTATGACATTATGGCTTAGATCACATACAAGTAACATAGGACTTGTAGAATTATTGTATATCAGTATAGAGGCTGGGCTAGGAATATCTACAGCAAATGAGTTCTAGTATTTTGTTCTGACCAAAGTGGCCAGCTAGAATGTGATTATGATTATACTAGAGAATTTGTATGTGGAGATTACCAGTAGATGGTATATAGATTCTGTTATCAAGACAGAGAAAACTGTTGGGGTCTATAGACCATCAGTCATCTGTGGAGATGTGTTTTGTAGCAATTGGATCACTGGAGAGAGCTAAAAGAATGTCTTGGTATAGGGTGTCCAAATCAATAACTATAGCTGCACAAAGAGAAGAAAAGAGAAGGACAGTAGCTTGTGCAGAGACTGCAAGTTGTTCTTGAGTGAAGATTGGTTTGAAGTTGTGAGAGTTAACTGTAGCATAGCCAGTATTCCCCCTTTTAGGATAGACATTTTACTGTCTAATGAGAGCATTTAGTTTGGTACTAAAATAACTAGGACAAAATCTGATGACAAGGTTAAACTAAGAGAGGTACTCAGACCACTGTGCTTGCCTCCAGGTCAATACCTTGGTAGTACAAAAGTACTCAAGGTTTTTATAATCTATAACAATATTGATGGGATAGGCTGGACCTTCCAGGTAGTGTTGCCAAATTTTGAACACTTCAAAGATGGCAAGTAATTCCTTGTCATGTATGTCATAGTTCAACTCTGCCATAATAAAAGTGTGAAAGTGAAAGGTGACCAGATGAACTTCATTTTCTTCATTAACAATAAAAAGGATTACAGTGAGAGCATAGTTTGAAGCATCAGTTTCCATGATAAGTTGAGCATTAGGAATCCAATAAGTGAGGATAGGAGTAGAGATGAATGCCTTCTTGAGAGAGTTGAAAGTATCATAACAGGAGGAGTCAAACTTCTAGGGAATATCCTTCTGAGTGAGGCATGTCAATAAAATGGCAATGTTCAAGTAGTTGAAGATGAACCAGTGATAAAAGTTAGCAAAACCTAAGAAGGATTGAATATCCTTAACTTTCTTAGACTCTAGCCAGTCTTGAATAATCTTTACTTTGTCATTGAACATGATAAGGCTAAAAGGAGAAAGGATATATCTCAGATACTCTACTAACTCAGAGTGGAATTTGTATTTCTCTGCTTTAGTATAAAGACTAGCCTTGCAGAGATGTTTGAGTACTTTCTTAACATGCTAGCAATGTTCAGATATGTTATTTGAGTAGATAAGTATATCATTCAGATAGATCATGACACAGATGTCCAAAAGGTCAGAGAAGAGGTCATTCATGAATTGTTGAAAGACTGTGAGAGTATTGAAGACTGAAGAGTATTACAGACTACTCAAATGATCTATAACATGTTCTAAAGACAGTCTTCCATTCATCACTGTTAATAATACAAACCAAGTAGTAAGTATAGTAAAGATCTATCTTTGTTTATACTTGAGCTTTGTGAGGTGAGTTCAGCATATCAGAGATGAGTGGGAGTAAATAGTGATCCTTTTTTGAAATATGGTTAAGACCACAGAAGTTAACACAGAGGCACAGTGAACCATCTTTCTTCTTGACAAATAAGACTGGTGCACTATATAGAGAGGAAGTTGGTTGGATGAAATATGTATTGAGGTTTTCCTCAATGAATTTCTTGAGAGCCTCTTGTTCAGATGCTGAAAGAGAGTATATAGGGCTAACCAGAGGTTGAGTACCTTCTTCCAGATTGATTTGGAGATCATAAGAACAATGAGGAGCAAGTACTTTAGCCTTGGTTTTGCTGAAAAAATTAGCAAATTTGTGATACTTGGAAGGGATATTGGAAAGATCAGGAGCCTCTGCAAGTTTTATGGAGTTGGCCTGAATGTCCAAAGAGCAAAGACAAAGTTGAAGATTGCTAGAGCCCAGAAGTTTTGATGCATATAAGAATGCTACAGTATCAATGATAGTGATGTTAGGTTACTCAGAGGTAGATATAAAGGTCTCAGATGCAGATATGGAAACCACAGAATCTGATGATTACAGAGGAGTGTCAGGAGATAACAGAGATGCCAATGATATGTTGGCTGTGATATGAGAGGAAGCAAGATTTTCCTGCAAAGATAGACAAAAGTTTATTGACCCATTTACCCAGTCAATCAGTGAATTGTGTTGGGTGAGCCAGTTGTATCCAAGAACCAAAGAGTAAGAAGAATTAAGTAGAGTGACATAGAAGTCTAGATTCATACAATTACAAGTGGGAAAAATTATGGACAAATTAGCAATTTTGGAGATGGTGTTGTTTGATGGTTCATCAAACAAATGGAGAGCAACCAGAGGGGTTGTGGATGTCTTTAGGTGGTAAGTATCCACAAATTTTGAGTCTACAAAACAATAAGTAGACCTGGAGTCAATGAGAGCTTGAAACAGGATTTTATTAAGATGATCCTAACCAAGGATCAAGAGAGAAGTAAGAGAGACAAAGAGGAAGTGAGAATCAGAAAGAGTGGATGTGTTGAGTTGGATGGAACTTGTTGCTGCACAAGGAAGTTCAATATGGCCCTCAGTCTATGTAGAGTCCTAGAAGTCGCTCTCTATTTTTCTGAGGGTTTCTTGGAAGCAGCTACTGAAGTACTACAACCTTTTGATGTGATTGTAGTCTGCTTTCTGGGACAGGAGTTTATTTTGTGGTCTCCTGCACTGCAATAGAGGTACAGATTGTTTTCAAGGCACTTCTTGTGCTCATCACTGGTTAACTTGCCATTGTTGGCCAGCTTGAAGGAGAGGTCCACCCATAGAGAATTAGATTGTTTCTTGAGAGTAGGGAACAATGTGTTGGAAGAAGAGGATTTGGCAGATGAAGCCACTGGAGATGTTTTTGCCTTGTTTAGGGAGGCCATAGCATTACCAGTAGAGGAAGCTTTACCTTGCTTCTAGGAGTGAGACTTGAGGGCTTCTTTTTCTACCTGTCTGGCATAGTGGCATTCACAGTTGCATTTTCAGTAGTGGCGATCAATGGTCATCACTAAAGCATATATGTCCTGGAACAAGGTAGGTTTTCCTTGTTCCTGGGTGGAGATGGGATCCTGGATCTGATTTGGAAGACCCTGGTAATAACAGTGGCATAGAACACTATTCCCCCAACCTAATTGTGTCAAGTTCACAAATAGTGGACTTAGCTTTTCTATTTCACTCTTCATTTTTATTTTTATTTCTGTTTTATTTTTCTATTTTTCTATTTTTAGAACAACTAGGGTTAGGGTGGATCAGTCACACTGTCACATCAGTCACAACCTGATGGCATAGTCACAAGACAGATCACGAGACTTGGGAGAATTTAGTAGAAAATTCGAGAACAGATGATGTCATATAACATGAACACTACATATTGGCCTTATGGACTACACATGGTTGATTAGGGTAGGGTGCACAGTAGTTAGCACGGACCATCTGTAGGACTATATAAGGTAGACTAGTTTGTAGAAGAGTTCTCTATCGAGTTCTCTTGTGTTACTTAATACAAGAGTTGTTCTTTTGTCTTACTCTAAGGACTTAAGATCATAACAAATTAGGAGGCATAGTGCATGAAATCCATGTTGTAAGTGGTGATCTTGTCACTGGGCTTCATGTGGAGATTATCCAGTATGTTAGCAGCTTCACCAACAGGGTCTGAAAGACCAAAATGTCAATGCAATTCATTAACAAAGAGGTTCTAGTTAGAGAGCCAGTCTTGCAGGATACCCTGGTCTTTCTGGTTGAGGCCCACTTCAAACCAGTCCTGGGCAACTCCAGTAAGATAGGTCATTGCAAAATTGATTTTCACAATGTCCATGTTAAATTGTGTGGGATTAGCACAGAAGTAAAGGTGTTGTGAGAAGGATAGCCATCACAGAAGACAGGCTTGTATAATAGACACTGAGGGAGTAGTATATACCACAGAGATGTATTTTCTGGACAGATAGACTTAGCATATGACACTGCTTTGGACCTTATATAGTGGGAAAAAAAGTAGAACTTGTGTTATACTGTCTAAAGCTCACTACAGAGATTACATCCAGTGTTCAATGTCATGGAGCTAACTACTGCCCTGAAGATCTAATACCTAGAAGATGTCCAAATTCACCTCTAGACCCTGTCCTTGTCAACTTAAGAAGAAGAGTAGGAAGTTAAGAATATTCTTGACAGTTGCTACAATCTTCAAGAGCTGTAACACAGTTAATAAAGCTAGAAAATAATGACAGCTCTGAACATTATAATGGCAATACATGACAAACGGTGCGCATTCTACCGTCCAATACCCATTTTCAGGCAAGCGCTGACAACATCAACCTTGTTCCAGTTCGAATTGATTTCCGGGTTAACACCTTCCGCAGCAATGTTCTTTCGCCGTTGAATATGAACGAGTGTGTTTCTGAAACACCTTCGAATCATTTCAGGTGTACAAACACTTGAAATGAGACTGGGAAGGGCACGTTGACATGGATAGACGTCGGAAGAGGGAATTTTGTCAATGCCTGATGTAATGAGCTCTACCAGGCTATTAACGAATTTAGGTGCAACCTGATGGATGAAGATAAGTATTACTTTAGACTTATTGTCTGAGGATGGACTGACGGCAGATGCGCCATGATCAAGATAGTAGAGGTATTGATCAAGGGTATTGCAATACAATTGAACGGTCACGATTTCTTCAATGGTCGAATTTGCTATCCGAAGGGATTTCTGGAGGCATTCCAGAACACGCTTACTGTCCTTGTGGGGGTACTATGCCTAATTTATCAAAATAGAACGACAAAAGAATGAAGATACCAACAGATTTGGCGTCCTCCTCGTCCTCCTTGGATGGCGGGTTAGTGGATTTCCCCTTCACTCTTTCGGCTGATTTGATATCAATCTCTGCAAATGATGTTTCCTGCCACCACAAATGACTGGCCAATCCAACTGCAGTAGCTTGATGACACTTCTTCAGAAGTTTTGCACCATGGAGGGCCGCCTTGGTGATGAGG
>Ga0157366_1000478_pt1 | contig 18124 bp, 18 predicted proteins | sample AttbisABBM1_FD_113149 | JGI IMG/M metagenome (GOLD analysis project Ga0157366, IMG submission 113149) | Fungus gardens microbial communities from leaf cutter ant in Botucatu, State of São Paulo, Brazil - Atta bisphaerica ABBM1 | ecosystem: Host-associated > Fungi > Mycelium > Unclassified ...
CCGGCTCGCGTCAGCCGCCCGGAGGCCTGTGGCCTGCGTCATCTGGCGTTCAGCGTCGACGACATCGATCAGGCTATCGCTCATCTGCAGGCGGCCGGCGTTGCCTGCGAACCGGTACGTGTCGATCCCTACACCCAATCCCGCTTTACCTTTTTCAGCGATCCCGATGGTTTACCGTTAGAATTATACGAGAGTTAACGGCTTAATCGCCTCCCGGCGGCCACAGCCGGGGGCGATTATGCTATGATCGCGCCCTTGCCCTACATGCCTACAGAGTTATTTCCGCCATGCAAGAGCCTGCTTTTCGCGTCGGGGAGTGGCTGGTTACTCCTGCCGACAACACCATCAGCCGCGATGGTCGCCAGAAAACGCTGGAACCGCGCCTGATCGACATGCTGTGTTATTTTGCCCGGCACCCCGACGTGGTGCTGAGCCGCGACGAGCTGATCGACAACGTCTGGAAGCGCAATATTGTCACCAACCACGTGGTGACCCAATGTATTTCAGAGCTGCGCAAGTATCTGAAAGACGGTGACAGCGACAGCCCGGAATACATTATCACCGTGCCCAAGCGCGGGTATAAGCTGGCGACGTCGGTGATCTGGTGTGAAGAGGGGGAGACACAACCCGCTATTGCACCGGCGCCGCAGATCGCGGTGATCATGCATGAGCCGGAAGACGGCAGCGATGATGACGACGAGATGCCGTACGTGCCGCCGCGCCGGGCAAACGGCGCGCCGCTTGCCGCGCCTGGCGAAAAGCAGCCGCGTTTTTATCGCCGCTCGACCTTCTGGGTGTGGCTGGCGTTTCTGGCGGCGCTCAGCGTCTGCGTGGCGTTTGTCGGCATCGCCACGCTGTCGCAGCGCGTGCCGGTATCGACCATGCCGGTGCTGCTCAACCCGCGCGATATCGATATCCGCATCCAGGGCGGCGAGAGCTGCAGCAACTGGATGCCGCAACTCTCTTATGTGGTGGGCGTCAGCGAGCTGATCACCGATTCGCTGAACACCTACTCGACCTTCCTGGTGCACGACCAAACCAACTACAACTATTCCGGCCCCAGCAACTCGGGCAAGTCGCTGTATATCGAGTTCGTCAATCAGCGCCACTACCGCGCCCAGCAGTGTTTCCTGTCCGTGCGGCTGGTGGATAACGCCGACAGCTCAGTCATGCTGGACAAGCGTTACTTCATTACCGCCGATAACCAGCTGAAGATCCAGACCGACTTCCTCTCCAGCCTGTCCGCGGCGCTGAAGCAGCCTTGGCCGCCACAGCTGGAGCAGCGTCTGGCTCAGCTGCTGCCCGACAACGGGCCGTTGCTGCAGCGTTTCTACCAGGCGCATCAGTTGCTGATCCACGGCGACGCCGATTCGTTGACCCGCGCCAGCGCCCAGCTGAGCGAGCTGATTAACAGCGCGCCGAACTTCCATTACCTGCTGGCTGAAAAGGCGCTGGTGGATCTGCTGCGTAATTCTTATCAACCGTTCGACAGCCAGGCCCTGGCGCAATTGCGCGCCGATATCAGCCATCTGGCGACGATCCCCGAATTGAAAAACACGCCAATCATGCAGCAAGTTCTGGCGGTAGATGCCTTGACGCAGGGGCGCATTGACGAGGCGCACCGGGCTATCGATCTGGGGATTGAATTGCAAATGTCGTGGCTGAATTATGTGCTGCTGGGCAAGGTGTATGAAATGCAGGGGCAGAACCATTTGGCAGCGGATTCTTATATTACCGCATTCAATCTTCGCCCCGGCGAAGATACCTTGCATTGGATCACCAATGGCGTATTCCAGACGTCATTGACCAACGTGGTGCCTTACTTAAATAACTATCAGCGCCAATAATTAACCGATATCACGCCGCCCTTATTCTTCGGGGATTAGGGGGGCGTTATTTATTGGTGAAGGCATGTTGCATGAATGTATTATTTTGCTGCGCGATATTATTTCTTTTTTGCCGTTTGTTATACGTTATTAACCTGGTCATCTTATTGTTTTTGAATGATGTTTATCTTTTCTTTAGCCTGTCTTTTTATCTTGATGTGTTAATGAAAAACCTCAGGTTATCATTTGTATGATCATGAGCGTAATCTCACTTTATCTTTAGGACTTTATTCCCCCCGATGGTTAGCATCCTGACTATCAAGCCGGCTCATTAAAATCTTTTATTTATGGGTGTGGCTTATAAGAAACGTAAATCAGGAGAAACTGACCATGGCTTCACCCAAGAAAATAGGGCTTATTGCCTGCACCGGCGTGGTCGCCGGTAATATGATGGGGAGCGGGATTGCCTTATTGCCCGCTAACCTGGCGAGTCTCGGATCTATCGCCATCTGGGGATGGGTGATCTCGATTATCGGGGCGATGTCGCTGGCCTATGTGTATGCCCGCCTCGCCACCAAGAACCCGCAGCAGGGCGGCCCTATCGCCTACGCGGGTGAAATTTCCCCGGCCTTCGGTTTCCAGACCGGCGTGCTTTATTACCATGCCAACTGGATCGGTAACCTGGCCATCGGCATTACTGCCGTTTCTTATCTCTCTACCTTCTTCCCGGCGCTGAACAACCCGGTACCTGCCGGCATCGCCTGTATCGCCATCGTCTGGGTCTTCACCTTCGTGAACATGCTGGGCGGAACCTGGGTCAGCCGTTTGACCACCCTGGGCCTGGTGCTGGTGCTGATCCCGGTGATCGTGACCGCCACCCTCGGCTGGCACTGGTTTGACGCCGCCACCTATCAGGCTAACTGGAATACCTCCGGCACCACCGACAGCCATGCGGTCATCAAAAGCATCCTGCTGTGCCTGTGGGCGTTTATCGGCGTGGAATCCGCGGCGGTCAGCACCGGCATGGTGAAAAACCCGAAACGCACCGTGCCGCTGGCCACCATGCTCGGCACCGGTCTGGCGGGCATCATCTATATCGCCGCCACCCAGGTGATCAGCGGCATGTTCCCGGCGTCTGAAATGGCCGCCAGCGGCGCGCCATTCGCCATCAGCGCCTCGGCGATTATGGGCAACTGGGCTGCACCGATGGTTTCCGCTTTCACCGCCTTCGCCTGCCTGACGTCGCTGGGGTCGTGGATGATGCTGGTCGGCCAGGCCGGGGTACGCGCCGCTAACGACGGCAACTTCCCGAAAGTGTACGGCGAGCTGGATAAAAACGGCATTCCGAAGAAAGGCCTGCTGCTGGCTGGCTGCAAAATGACCGCGCTGATGGTGCTGATCACCCTGATGAGCTCCGCCGGCGGCAAAGCTTCCGACCTGTTCGGCGAGCTGACCGGCATCGCGGTGCTGCTGACCATGCTGCCTTACTTCTACTCCTGCGTAGACCTGATCCGCTTTGAAGGGGTCAACGTGCGCAACCTGCTGAGCCTGATCGCTTCGGTATGCGGCTGCGGCTTCTGCTTCATCGCGCTGATGGGCGCCAACTCATTCGAACTGTCCGGCACCTTTATCATCAGCCTGATTATCCTGATGTTCTACGCCCGGAAAATGAATACCCGCCAGGCTGCCAGCGCAGCGGCGGTCGATGAAAACACCACGGCCAAAGCGCACTGATTCGCGTCCGCTGACCGACTGAATTTACCTAGCCCCTTTCTTTCCGACCTGTCAGCCGCGACGGGAAGGGGCTTGCTTTGCCAGGAGAAATGCATATGAACGTTATCGCCATCATGAATCACATGGGTGTCTACTTCAAAGAAGAGCCTATCCGTGAACTGCATCAGGCGCTGGAAAGTCTGGATTTCCGCATCGTTTACCCTAACGATCGCGAAGACCTGCTGAAACTGATCGAGAACAACGCCCGTCTGTGCGGGGTGATCTTCGACTGGGACAAATACAACCTGGAGCTGTGCGAAGAGATCAGCCAGCTGAACGAGTACATGCCGCTGTATGCGTTCGCCAACACCTATTCGACGCTGGACGTCAGCCTGAACGATCTGCGCATGCAGGTGCGCTTCTTCGAATATGCGCTCGGCGCGGCAACCGACATCGCCGCCAAGATCAAACAGAATACCGACGAGTATATCGACACCATCCTGCCGCCGTTGACCAAGGCGCTGTTCAAATACGTGCGCGAAGGCAAATACACCTTCTGTACGCCGGGCCACATGGGCGGCACCGCGTTCCAGAAAAGCCCGGTGGGCAGCCTGTTCTACGATTTCTTCGGCCCGAACACCATGAAGTCGGATATCTCAATTTCGGTGTCCGAACTGGGATCGTTGCTGGATCACTCCGGCCCGCACAAAGAGGCGGAAGAGTACATTTCCCGCGTGTTCAACGCTGAACGCAGCTACATGGTCACCAACGGCACCTCCACCGCCAACAAGATCGTCGGCATGTATTCGGCGCCGGCGGGCAGCACGGTGCTGATTGACCGTAACTGCCACAAGTCGCTGACTCACCTGATGATGATGAGCGACATCACGCCGATCTACTTCCGCCCGACCCGCAACGCCTACGGCATCCTCGGCGGCATTCCGCAGAGCGAGTTCCAGCGCGCCACCATCGCCAAACGCGTGAAGGACACCCCGAACGCCACCTGGCCGGTGCACGCAGTGATCACCAACTCCACCTATGACGGCCTGCTGTACAACACCGACTTTATCAAGAACACCCTGGACGTGAAGTCTATCCACTTCGATTCCGCCTGGGTGCCTTACACCAACTTCCACCCGATCTATAAAGGCAAGTGCGGCATGAGCGGTGGCCGCGTGGAGGGCAAGGTAATCTATGAGACCCAGTCCACCCACAAACTGCTGGCGGCCTTCTCGCAGGCGTCGATGATTCACGTGAAGGGCGATATCAACGAAGAAACCTTCAACGAAGCCTACATGATGCACACCACCACCTCGCCGCACTACGGCATCGTGGCGTCGACCGAAACCGCCGCGGCGATGATGAAAGGCAACGCCGGCAAGCGCCTGATCAACGGCTCTATCGAGCGCGCGATCAAGTTCCGCAAAGAGATCAAACGCCTGAAAGTCGAATCCGACGGCTGGTTCTTCGACGTCTGGCAGCCGGAGCATATCGATGAGCCGGAATGTTGGCCGCTGCGCTCCGACAGCGCCTGGCACGGTTTCAAGAACATCGATAACGAACACATGTATCTCGACCCGATCAAGGTCACCATTCTGACGCCGGGGATGAGCAAGGAAGGCGAGATGCAGCCGTTCGGCATTCCGGCCAGCATCGTGGCGAAATACCTCGACGAACGCGGCATCATCGTCGAGAAAACCGGGCCGTACAACCTGCTGTTCCTGTTCAGCATCGGCATCGACAAAACCAAGGCGCTCAGCCTGCTGCGCGCGATGACCGACTTCAAACGCTCGTTCGATCTGAACCTGCGGGTGAAAAACATGCTGCCTTCGCTGTATCAGGAAGCGCCTGATTTCTATGAAAATATGCGCATTCAGGATCTGGCGCAGAACATTCACCGCCTGGTGGAGCAACACAACCTGCCGGATCTGATGTATCGCGCGTTCGAAGTGCTGCCAACCATGGTGATGAACCCGTACCAGGCGTTCCAGAAAGAGCTGCACGGCGAAGTGGAAGAGGTCTATCTGGAAGAGATGGTCGGCAAGGTCAACGCCAATATGATCCTCCCATACCCACCGGGCGTGCCGCTGGTGATGCCGGGCGAAATGCTGACCGAGGAGAGCCGGCCGGTGCTGGAGTTCCTGCAGATGCTGTGCGAAATCGGCGCGCATTATCCGGGCTTTGAAACCGACATTCACGGCGCCTATCGTCAGGCGGACGGACGTTATCGGGTGAAAGTGCTGAAGGCGAAATAACCGCAGCCAATAACAGGGGAGGCGCTCGCGCTTCCCCTTTGTCGTTCACCGACTGATGGGAGACCTCCATGAAAACACCCTCACAGCCGCGCGCAATCTACTATGTCGTAGCCATACAAATTTGGGAATATTTCAGCTTTTACGGCATGCGTGCGTTACTGATCCTCTATCTGACCCACCAACTCGGCTATACCGACAGCCACGCCATCGATCTCTACAGCGCTTACGCTTCGTTAGTTTACGTCACTCCTATTTTGGGCGGCTGGCTCGCCGACCGCCTGCTGGGCAATCGCGTCGCGGTGATTGCCGGCGCGGCGCTGATGACGCTGGGGCATATCGTGCTCGGCCTGAGTGCGGTTTCCGCCCAGTCGCTCTATCTGGCGCTGGCCATCATCATCTGCGGCTATGGCCTGTTCAAATCCAATATCAGCTGCCTGCTGGGCGAACTGTATCCGGCACAGGACTCGCGCCGCGAAGGGGGCTTCTCGTTGCTGTATGCCGCCGGCAACGTCGGTTCCATTTTGGCGCCGATCGCCTGCGGGTTGGCGGCCGAGCGCTATGGCTGGCACGTCGGCTTTGCGTTGGCCGGGATCGGCATGTTCGCCGGCCTGGCGATCTTCCTGCTCGGCGGGCGCCACTTCCGTCATACCCGCGGTGTGAATGCACCGCTGATGCGCGCCAAAAGCCTGGGTTTGCCGCACTGGGGCTGGCTGTTGGCAGCGCTGCTGGCATCGCCGCTGTTCTTCACGCTGCTGTTTGTGCACGACTGGGCCGGCTATTTGCTCGGGCTGGTGTGCGTGGCGGCGGTGGTGCTGGTGGCGCGTATTATGCTGCGTGCGGACGCCGGCCAGCGCCGGGGCCTGTGGCAGATCGTCGTGTTGATGCTGCTGGGCACGCTGTTCTGGGCCTTTGCCCAGCAGGGCGGCAGTTCTATCAGCCTGTTTATCGATCACTTCGTCGATCGGCGCTGGTTCGGCTGGACGGTACCGACCGCGCTGTTCCAGTCGGTTAACGCCTGCGCGGTGATGCTGGGTGGCGTGGCACTGGCGTGGCTGGCGAGCGGTGACGGTACGGGCGATCGTACGCTGCGCATCTGGTGCAAGTTCGCCTTCGGTCTGCTGTTGATCGGCGTCGGCTTTACGCTGATGGCGCTCAATACGCGGCTGCACGGGCCGGGATCGATGGGGCTGATGATCGCCGGCCTGGCGGTGATGGGCTTCGCCGAACTGTTTATCGATCCGGTAGCGATGGCGCAGATCACCCGGCTGAATATCCCTGGCGCCACCGGCGTGCTGACCGGTATCTATATGCTGGCGACCGGTTCGATCGCCAACTACCTGGCGGGCATCATCGCCAATCAGACCGCCGAAGATCACATCGAGGGGGCGGCGATGCAGGCGTATGGCCGTATTTTCGCTCAGATCGGCTGGGGAGCGGCCGGATGCGCGCTGGCGGTGATCGCGGTGCTGGGCGGCTGGTGGTTGCTGACGCGGCGCCAGGCTCGGACGGTTAATGCTTGATTGATGACGGTAGGCAGGGTTAACGTGCAGCTATGTAGAAGTGACAAAGCCTACCGATGAATACTGATCAATTAACGACGCGGGTGGCGGACCAGTTGGGCGCACAGCAGCGGCTGCTGGTGGCGTTCAGCGGCGGCCTGGATTCCAGCGTACTGCTGCATCTGCTGGCGGCGTTGTGCCGCCAGCGTCCGGCGCTGCAGCTGCGCGCACTGCACGTGCATCACGGCCTGAGCACCTTTGCCGACCGCTGGGTTGAGCATTGCCGCCGCCGCTGCGCCGACTGGCAGATCCCGCTGACGGTGACGCACGTGCAGGTAGACGCCCGCCAGGGCGGCATCGAAGCGGCGGCGCGTGCGGCGCGCTATGCCGCCTTCAGCGCCGCGCTGACGGAGGGGGAAGCGCTGCTCACCGCCCAACACCTTGACGATCAAAGCGAAACCTTCCTGTTAGCGCTCAAGCGCGGCAGCGGGCCGGCGGGGCTGTCGGCGATGGCGGCGCGCGCCACGCTGGGCGAGCACCTGCTGTTGCGGCCGCTGTTGGGCTGTTCGCGTCAGACGCTGGAAAGCTACGCGCAACGCCACGCCTTAAGCTGGATAGATGACGACAGCAATCAGGACACGCGCTTCGATCGCAATTTCCTGCGCTTGCAGGTGTTGCCGCAGCTCACCCAACGCTGGCCGCACTTCGCCTCGGCGGTGGCGCGCAGCGCCAGCCTGTGCGCCGAGCAGGAGCAACTGCTGGACGAACTGCTGGCAGAACCGTTGCAAAGTCTGTTGGCGGCGGATCGCTCATTGGCGATTGATGGCCTGACGGACTGTTCGCCGGTGCGGCGCTTCGCCTTGCTGCGGCGCTGGATCGCGTTGTTTAATGTCACCATGCCGGCGCGTGAACAGCTGCAGCGCCTGTGGGAGGAGGTGGCGCTCAGCCGGGAAGATGCCGAGCCGCAGCTGCAGCTCGGCACCTATCAGATCCGCCGTTTCCGCGGCCGATTGCACCTGTTGCCGCCGTTGGCGGCGCTGCGCGATGTGCATCTGCCCTGGCAGCCTGACGAGCCGCTGGCGCTGCCGGATGGGCTGGGGCGGCTTGTCGCCGGTGAGGGCGAGCTGGCGCTGCGTGCGCCGCAGCCGTCGCAACAGATAAGCGTTCGGTTCGGCGGCGTGCAGGGCACGGTGCGCATCGTAGGGCGCGCCCATTCGCGGCCGATAAAAAAACTGTGGCAGGAGCTGGGTATTCCGCCCTGGCAGCGTGAACGCATCCCGTTGATTTATTATGATGAGCAGCTGATCGCCGCGCTGGGCGTATTCGTCTGCGAAGCGGGGCAGGTGCCGGAGGGCGAACGCCCGTGGCGGCTACGCTGGGAAAAAAATCATAATAGCGAGGAGCAATGATGAAGTTTATGGGGATCACGCTGTTGGCCGCCGGCCTGTTCAGCCTGCCGGCGTTGGCGGCGGGAGATGCGGCCGCCGGTCAGGCCAAAGCCGCCGCCTGCGCGGCGTGCCACGGCGCGCAGGGCAAGGTGACGGTGCCGATGTACCCGAATCTGGCCGGGCAGAATGCCATGTACCTGCAGCACGCATTGCAGGCGTACAAGAAAGGGGAACGCAACGGCGGCCAGGCCGAGGTGATGAAGGCCTATGTGTCGGGGCTGTCGGATGACGATATCGCCGATCTGGCGGCCTATTACGCCAGCCTGAAGCCGTAAATGACGAGGGCAGCCGTTGGGCTGCCCTGTTGGGATGGGGTTACCGCTGCTCAGTCCGACAGACTGACGACCACGGTACCGATTTCCGGATGACTGAAACTGCTGATATGGTCCAGGCGCAGGTCGCGCTGCTGGCCGTTCTGTTCGATGGTCAGATACTCAACGCGTTTCTTTTGCAGCAGGTCGATCGCCTTGGCCTCGATCACTTCTCCGTCGCGTAACTCCAGCTTCAGAATAAGTTTATGCTGACAGGCGAGTTCCAGGTTGTCGTAGTCATCGCAATTGATGGGTTGGTACTCATCATTCATCAACATAGTCGCTCACCAATAAGTTAGCGGCGGCAAAGGCCGCCTGTTCCCTAACGGAGGACGGTAGCGCATCATTCGCTGCGACATCGTCCAATGCCTTTAACGCACAAGCCAGCGCATCAGGCACGTAGCCAAGATCTCCACTGCCAATCTCGGCGTAAGTACGGCGTACTAACTCACAGTATTGTTGCACAGTTTCCTCCCTTAAGAACCTCTGCATCATCAAGACTACTATCGCGATGAGGCGCAGGCTCTCGGAGTTTTATCCTATCCTAGACGACTATAGCACAGCTGTTATGGAGTTATCAGCACCCCGGCACGCCTTTCGCACTGCCGCGGCCTGGCCGCGCTGGCGGCGTTCGGCCCTGATCAAGTACACTGTCGCCGGATAATAACGAGGTCACCCATGGCGCTGAAAGCAACCATTTATAAAGCCGCGGTCAATATTGCTGATATGGATCGTCACTTCTATCACGACGCCACGCTGACGCTGGCGCAACACCCGTCCGAAAACGAGCAGCGCATGATGCTGCGCCTGTTGGCCTGGATCTGCCATGCCGACGAACGGCTGGTGTTCACCAAAGGGCTGAGCGCCGACGACGAGCCGGAGATCTGGCAGCGCAACGACCACAATGGGCTGGAAATGTGGATCGAGATGGGATTGCCCGACGAAAAACGCATCCGCAAGGCCTGCAACCAGTCGCCGCGCGTGGTGTTGTACGCTTACGGCGAGCGCGCCGCGCACGTGTGGTGGCAGACTATGCAGGGCAAGGTGGCCGGCCACAAGAACCTGAGCGTGCGTTTCCTCGACGACGAGCAGCTGGCGCGCCTGACGGCATTGGCCAGCCGCACCATGACGCTGCAGGCGACGCTGCAGGAGGGAACTATTTGGCTGTCCGATGCTCAGAATAGTCTGGAAATCCAGTTTGCCGAGTGGCAGCGGGCACAGGTGTGACCGGTGCTGGAACTGTCAAGAAACGTCGCCATACCGGATAATGAGCTTGAGTTGACGGCGATCCGCGCGCAGGGCGCGGGCGGCCAGCACGTGAACAAAACCTCAACGGCGATCCATTTGCGCTTTGACATCCGGGCCTCCAGCCTGCCAGAGTATTATAAGGAAAGGCTGCTGGCGCTAAATCATCATCTTATTACCGCCGATGGCGTGGTGATTATCAAGGCGCAAGAATATCGCAGCCAGGACTTGAATCGCGAAGCGGCGTTGGCCAGGCTGGCCGCGTTGATTCGGCAGGCGATGGTGGTGGAAAAAACGCGCAAGGCGACCAAGCCGACGAAAGGGGCGAAATTGCGCCGTTTGGAAGGCAAGGCGCGTAAAGGCGCCACCAAGGCGCTGCGTGGCAAGGTTCGCACTTAGGAATACATGAACACAGTAGGAGAATAACTGTGAAAAAAATTACGGTAGCCCTGTTCCTCGCGGCAGGCGCGCTCTCGTTGTTGGGATGCAACAATCATTATCAACCGAAGGAACAACCGCTGCAGCCGATGCCGCAGAGTTATCAAGGGCTGTTGCCTTGCGCCGATTGCGGCGGGCTGGATACGGCGCTGTTCCTGGATGAGGATGGCACCTTTGTGCTGCAGGAAACCTATCGCGGCACCAAAGACGGCGATCAGACCTTTGCCGATTACGGTAAATGGGCGCGCACCGCGGATAAACTGGTGCTGACCGACAGCACCGGCGAAAAACGCTACTTCCGCCCGGTGGGCAAGAGCCTGGAGATGCTGGATCGCAGCGGCGCGCCGATCGAGTCCAAGTTGAATTACCGCCTGGATCCGGTTGAGAAGCCGTTGCCTAAAACGCCGATGACGTTGAAAGGCAGCTACACCTATATGGCGGATGCGGCAGTCTTCAAGGACTGCGCGACCGGCAAAACCTTCCCGGTGGATAACAACATCGCGCTGGAGCAAGGTTACGCCAAAGCATACAAGACCGCCGGTGAGCCGGTATTCCTGACGTTCAGCGCGCACTTCAGCGTGCAGCCGTCGATGGAGGAAGGTCTGACCGAAAAGGCGCTGGTGCCGGACGGTAAAATCGCGTTCGATCGCAGCAAGAACTGCAGCAGCAAATAAGCGACTTCGGACATAAAAAAACCCGCCTAGGCGGGTTTTTTATTTTCTGACGTTCGTCGCTTAGCGTTTGATCTGGCCCAGCAGGAAATCAACGATTTCGCCGGTTTTGATCATTTGCTTCTCGCCGACGCGGCGGTTCTTGTACTCGATCTCTTCGTTGTCGAGGTTGCGGTCGCCGATAACGATAGAGTGCGGCACGCCGATCAGCTCCATATCCGCGAACATCACGCCCGGGCGCTCTTTGCGGTCATCGAGGATTACGTCGATGCCGTGGGAACGCAGGGTGTTGTACAGCTCTTCGGCCAGCGCCTGCACGCGGAACGATTTGTGCATATTCATCGGCAGGATCGCTACCTGGAACGGTGCGATGGCGTCCGGCCAGATGATGCCGCGTTCGTCATGGTTCTGTTCGATGGCGGCGGCCACGACGCGCGTCACCCCGATGCCGTAGCAACCCATGGTCAGCACCTGGTTACGGCCGTCTTCGCCCTGCACGGTCGCTTTCATCGCTTCCGAGTACTTGGTGCCGAGCTGGAAGATATGGCCCACTTCGATGCCGCGTTTGATCAGCAGCGTACCCTGACCGTCCGGGCTGGCGTCGCCTTCCACCACGTTACGGATATCGGCCACCTGCGGCAGCGGCAGATCGCGCTCCCAGTTGATGCCGAAGTAGTGTTTGCCGTCAACGTTGGCGCCGGCGCCAAAGTCGCTCATCGCCGCCACGCTGCGGTCAGCAACCACCGGCATCGGCAGGTTGACCGGGCCGAGTGAACCCGGGCCGGCGCCGACGATGGCGCGAATTTCTTCTTCGGTGGCGAAGGTCAGCGGCGCGGCAACCTGCGCCAGCTTCTCGGCCTTGATTTCGTTCAGCTCGTGATCGCCGCGCACCAGCAGGGCAACCAGCTTGTGGCCGCTCTCTTCGGTGGCGCGCACCATCAGCGTCTTCACGGTTTTTTCCACCGGCAGCTGGAACTGCTCGACCAGCTCAACGATGGTTTTGGCGTTTGGCGTATCCACCAGGCGCAGCGCTTCGCTGGCCGCCGCGCGTGGAGCCGCCGGCGCGACCGCTTCCGCCAGCTCGATGTTGGCGGCGAAGTCGGAACCGGTGGAGAACACGATATCGTCTTCACCGCTGTCTGCCAGCACCTGGAATTCGTGCGAGGCGCTGCCGCCGATCGAGCCGGTATCGGCCTGCACCGGGCGGAAATCCAGGCCCATGCGGCTGAAGATTTTGCTGTACGCTTCGTACATCGCGTCGTAAGTCTCCTGCAGAGACTCCTGCGAGGTGTGGAAGGAGTAGGCATCCTTCATCAGGAACTCACGGGAACGCATCACGCCGAAACGCGGGCGCACTTCATCACGGAACTTGGTCTGGATCTGGAAGAAGTTCAGCGGCAGCTGTTTGTACGAGCTGATCTCGTTACGGATCAGATCGGTGATCACTTCTTCGTGCGTCGGGCCCAGCACGAACGGACGGTCGCCGCGGTCGACGAAGCGCAGCAGCTCGGGGCCGTATTGCTCCCAACGGCCGCTTTCCTGCCACAGATCGGCAGGCTGAACCACCGGCATGGACACTTCGATCGCATTAGCATTGTTCATTTCTTCGCGAACGATGTTTTCAACCTTTTTCAGAACGCGCAGGCCGGTCGGCAGCCAGGTGTAAAGACCGGAGGCCAGCTTGCGGATCATCCCGGCGCGCAGCATCAGCTGGTGGCTGATCACTTCGGCGTCGGCAGGTGTCTCCTTCAGAGTGGAGAGCAGATATTGGCTAGTACGCATGGTGTTTTGGTTCCGTTAGAACTGCAAATTGCATCGGGCTGCCAGAGTGGCGGCCAAAAGTGACAAAAGTGGTTTAGTTTACCAGCGCGAGCGGGTCGCCAAAAGAGAGGCGGCGGAATTTTAACGCGGGTCGAGCGCCAACACTTCGGTGTGGCCGTCCACGACGCGCCAGCGCACGTTGAAATCCAGCAGCCAGACGGCGTAATCCCGTTCGACGTCCTCTCCTTTACGATAGGCGGGACGGGGGTCTTGCGCCAGCACCTGGCTGATAAAACGCCTTAATTGCGGGTAGCGCGCCTGATGTTGCTGCAGCTGTTGCTCGGCCTGCGGCGCGAAGCGCACCGGCATATCGCCGGCGGGCGCGGCCTGGGCAAAGCCGGCTCGGGCCTGCGGCTGGCTCTCGGCGAACGGCAGATAAGGCTTGATGTCCACCACCGGGGTGCCGTCGACCAGGTCGAGGCTGCCCAGTTCCAGCACCACTTCACCGTTTTTCACCCGCACGCCTTTCAGCTCAATGAGAGACATGCCGAGCGGGTTGGGGCGGAAGGTGGAGCGGGTGGCGAACACGCCCATGCGGGCATTGCCGCCTAAACGCGGCGGACGCACCGTCGGGCGCCAGCCGCCTTCCAGGGTTTGATGGAAAATGAACATCACCCACAGATGGCTGAAGTCGCTGAGGCCGCGCACCGCTTCCGCCTGATTGTAAGGCGGCAGCAGCAGCAGTTCGCCGCCACCGTCTTCGACCAGCCCCGGCTGGCGGGGCACGGCGAATTTCTCTTTATATGGCGAGCGGATCACGCCGATCTGCTCGAAAACGAATTCGGTCATTTGGACGAGACGTTAAGCGCCGAGCCCTGGCAAACGGCCTGCTGGTAACAACCGGCGACGCCGCTGACAATCTGGCAGTCGTGCAGCAGCACGGCGTTGGCCTTCATGTAGGACGCACGGATTTGCATGCGTTTACGGGCGGTGGCCAGATTAGGCGGAGAGTCTTGCACGGTGGTTTGGCACGATTCGCCGGACACTTCACCCAGATCGCGGAACGGCTTGCCCACGAGCTCTTCTGCACTTTTGTACAGTTTTACCGGAGCGGGGCGGGCGGCCGGCGTGGTCTTGGCCGGAGTGGTGGTGGTCGGCTTGCTGGTGCTGCTTGTTGAGGACGGCGCGATACGTTGCGATGAACATCCGGCCAGCGCGAGCGCTAACAAACAGAGAGGTAAAACACGCATTGAGATTCCTCTGCCTTAATGAAAGTGGCGCTATTGAAGCAATCTATGGCGGAAATAACAAGACGGGCCTTGGCCCGTCTTGCAATTATAGGAATAAAATTGGCGAATAAGCGCTTACCAGCCTTTCACCGCACCGCCGTTGAAGATTTTGTTGGCGGCGGCGTCAACCTCGTCAGACTGATAGGCCTGCACGAATTTCTTCACGTTTTCCGCATCTTTGTTATCTTCGCGCGCAACCAGCAGGTTGACGTAAGGCGAGTCTTTATCTTCCACGAACAGACCGTCTTTCGCCGGCGTCAGGCCGATCTGGCTGGCGTAGGTGGTGTTGATCACCGCCAGCGCAATCTGCTGATCGTCCAGGGAACGTGGCAACTGAGGCGCTTCCAGCTCAACCAATTTCAGGTTTTTCGGGTTCTCGGTCACGTCCAACACGGTCGGCAGCAGGCCAACGCCGTCTTTCAGTTTGATCAGGCCGACTTTCTGCAGCAGCAGCAGCGAACGGCCCAGGTTGGTCGGATCGTTAGGCAGTGCGATCTGAGAACCGTCTTTCAGCTCGTCCAGCGATTTGATTTTCTTGGAGTAGCCGGCAATCGGGTAAACAAAGGTGTTGCCGACCGGCACCAGCTTGTAGCCGCGATCTTTGATTTGCTGATCCAGGTATGGCTTGTGCTGGAAGGCGTTCAGGTCGATATCGCCTTTGCTCAACGCTTCGTTAGGCAACACGTAGTCGTTGAAGGTGACCAGCTCAACGTCCAGACCGTACTTCTCTTTCGCCACTTTCTGAGCAGCTTCAGCCACTTGCTGCTCAGCGCCGACGATCACGCCGACTTTGATGTGGTTTGGGTTCTTTTCATCCTGGCCACAGCCCGCCAGAGCCAGAGTACCGATCAGTGCGCCAATTGCCGCGATGGATTTAAATTTTAACGACATATCCCTTCCTCATTAGACTCGCATTAACATGCTGTGAAACTATTTATGGGTAACGGCTTTGACGATGCGATCGCCGCAGAACTGGATCAGATAAACCAAAACTACCAGTAATACTAATACGGTATTCATCACTGTGGCGTTATAACCGATATAACCGTATTGGTAACCGATTTGGCCCAGACCACCGGCGCCGACCGCGCCGCCCATGGCGGAGTAGCCCACCAGGGTGATCAGCGTGATGGTTGCGGCGTTGACCAGGCCCGGCAGGGCTTCCGGCAGCAACACTTTCTTGATGATCTGCATCGGCGTGGCGCCCATGGCACGCGCCGCTTCCACCAGACCTGACGGTATCTCCAGCAGGGCGTTTTCCACCATGCGCGCGATGAACGGCGCGGCGCCCACGGTCAACGGCACGATGGCCGCCTGCAGGCCGATAGAGGTACCGACGATCATGCGGGTAAACGGAATCATCCAAACCAGCAGGATAATGAACGGGATGGAACGGAAGATGTTCACCAGCCCGGACAGGATTTTATACAGCGAGTTGTTGGCGATGATCTGCCCCGGGCGGGTGACATACAGCAGCACGCCGACCGGCAGGCCGAGCACGAAACCGAAGAAGCCGGAGACAAAGGTCATCATGACGGTTTCCCACACGCCACGCGCCATTAACCACATCATTGCCTCAGACATAACCCAGAACCTCTACTTTTACCTGATTTTCTTGCAGGAACTTAATCGTTGCCAGCGCGTCTTCGTCGCTGCCGTGCAGCTCCGCCAGCATCACGCCGAATTTCACGCCGCCGGCATAATCCATCTGGGCGCTGATAATGTTGTTGTTCACGTTGAAGCGGCGAGCGGCTTCAGACAGCAGCGGCGCATCGACCGACTGACCGGTGAACTCCAGGCGCAGCAGCGGCTGGCGGTCGCCCTGACGTTCCGGCGACAGGCGCGCGGCGTAGTCGTCCGGAATATCCAGATGCAGCGTGGACTGAATGAACTGCTGGGCCAGCGGGGTTTTCGGGTGTGAGAACACTTCGCTGACGCTGTCTTTTTCGATCAGTTGCCCCTGGCTGATGACCGCGACCTGGTCGCAGATGCGTTTCACCACGTCCATTTCATGGGTGATGAGCAGAATGGTCAGGCCCAGACGACGGTTGATGTCTTTCAGCAGTTCAAGGATGGAACGGGTGGTGGCCGGATCCAACGCGCTGGTGGCTTCGTCGCACAGCAGCACTTTGGGATTGCTGGCCAGCGCCCGGGCGATCGCCACGCGCTGTTTCTGGCCGCCGGACAGATTGGCCGGATAGGCGTCGTGTTTGTCCGCCAGGCCGACCAGCTCCAGCAGTTCAGTCACGCGCTTTTTGATCTCGGCGCGCGGCGTATTATCCAGCTCCAGTGGCAGCGCCACGTTGCCGAACACCGTGCGGGAAGAGAGCAGGTTGAAGTGCTGGAAGATCATGCCGATTTGGCGACGGGCGCGCGTCAGTTCGCTTTCCGACAGCGAAGTCAGATCCTGGCCATCGACCAGCACCTGGCCGGACGTTGGGCGCTCCAGCATGTTGGCGCAGCGGATCAGCGTGCTTTTGCCGGCGCCGGAAGATCCGATAACGCCATAGATTTGCCCGGCAGGGACGTGAAGGGGCACGTCAGAGAGCGCGGTAATGGTGCGCGAACCCTGCTGGAACACTTTAGTGATGTTAGAAAGTTTAATCATATTCTTCTTATTTTAGCGTGGTTGCCCGTGGCTAGATAAAAGTAAACCTCGGCGTGGAACCAAGGTATGGATCAGATGTTAAGGCGTCTAGACGTCTAAGTCAACGGCCAGCGACGTTCTCCGGCGTTCTCAGTGCGGGGTAAAACATGCGATACTGTCAGCGTATTCAGCCCCTCAGGAGCAAAGCGGTGACACAAAGCGTTCCAGCAATTTTTCTCGATCGTGACGGTACGATTAACGTTGACCATGGCTATGTCCATGAAATCGACAACTTCCACTTTATTGACGGCGTGATTGACGCCTGTCGCGAACTCAAAAAGATGGGTTTCGCGTTGGTGATGGTGACCAACCAGTCCGGCATTGCGCGCGGCAAGTTCAGCGAAGACCAATTTATGTACCTGACCGAGTGGATGGATTGGTCGCTGGCCGATCGCGACGTCGACTTCGACGGCATCTATTTCTGCCCGCATCATCCGGAGGCGGTAATAGAAGAGTATCGTCAGGTGTGTGACTGCCGCAAACCGCAGCCGGGCATGCTGCTGCAAGCGCAGCAGGAATTGAACATCGATATGGCCGCTTCTTATATGGTGGGCGATAAACCGGAAGATATGCAGGCGGCGATCGCGGCCGGCGTTGGTACCAAGGTGTTGGTACGCACCGGCAAGCCGGTGACCGAGCAGGGCGAAAAGCTGGCCGATTGGGTGCTAAATAGCCTGGCGGACCTGCCGGCAGCCATCAAAAAGCGGGTTTAATAGGCGTTACGCATGAATAGTGAGCGGTCAGATAAAAAATGCATATTATCGCTTGTCATTCTGAACCGGCTCCCTATAATGCGCCTCCATCGACACGGCGCAAGTGATTCACTTCACACAGCGGCCGGGAAGAAAGAGAAAAAATCCTGAAAATTAGGGTTGACTCTGAAAGAGGAAAGCGTAACATACGCCACCTCGAGTTAGCAAGCGAAAGCGCCTAACTCACTGCTCTTTAACAATTTATCAGACAATCTGTGTGGGCACTCCACAAGACGATATCCAGCATCTTCGGATGCGAAAAAATATCA
>Ga0157366_1000481_pt1 | contig 17983 bp, 18 predicted proteins | sample AttbisABBM1_FD_113149 | JGI IMG/M metagenome (GOLD analysis project Ga0157366, IMG submission 113149) | Fungus gardens microbial communities from leaf cutter ant in Botucatu, State of São Paulo, Brazil - Atta bisphaerica ABBM1 | ecosystem: Host-associated > Fungi > Mycelium > Unclassified ...
CTTTCTGATGATCTGATTTTTTCTAAACGTGTTGAGGGACTTTATAAAAAAATCAATGAACTTAATGTGTTGGCTAATGATGCTGTGAATGCTGATTTGAATAAATAAGTGGGGCTTCATGAGGAAAGTATTTGCTATAACCTGTCATAAACTAACAAATCCGCTTATTCATACGGTAAAATACTTATCATCATTTGACGATAATATAGTGATTATTCATTTGGATCTTAAATCTCAATTTGATGACTTTTCTTTTCTTCAGACTGAAAATGTAATATTTTTATCATCTCGTTTGGATTTGGTTTGGGGTGGCTTTTCTCAAATATTAGCTAGTTTAAAGTTGATGGAATTTACTAGCCAATTTCAATTTGATTACTTTTTCTTACTCTCAGGTGATGATGTTCCTATGGTTAGTAATAGCTATATGGATGAATTTTTAAGTGATAATTATGGAATGGAGTTTGTTCATTTTCAAAATTATAAAAATAATATTGTATTACCTGAAGATAGAGTGAAATATTGTTATACTAAATATCACTATCGGCGTGACAATGATTTTTTTCATAAGGTTTTAGTTAAGTTACATAAAAAATTTAGATTCTTTTTTTTAAACAAAAAATTTATAGAAAACCAGGAGAGATTTCCTGTTTTATATAAAGGGGTTAATTGGATTGGCATTACAAAAAACATGGTTGATTTTATTCTAAACTATATTGATAAAAACCCATGGTATCTTGATTCATTTGAAAGTTCTTTATGTGCAGATGAGGTTTTTTTTCATAGTATAATTAATACTAATTTTAATGCTATTTTTTATTTTGATAATAATTCAATTAATAACGCATTGCGTTACATAGATTGGAACTCTGGTCCTGAATATCCCAAAATTCTAAATATGAATGATTTATTGAATGTTAAAGGGGGATCTCCTATATTCTTTGCAAGAAAGGTTCAGGATGATATAAATTTTGATTTTTTGAATGAGTTAATAAAATAGTATGAATTTCAAACACTATTTATTGTTGGTATGGGATGTTAATAAGTGTTTTTTTTCATGCATTCAACTTTGATGTATTGATGATTATTTTCCGTTATGCAATGTAACTACTCATTTAATGATGTTTTTTAATAACTATCAATAATGAGTTTTTTATGTATTTTTCAATTAAAGAGTGCTCTGAATGAAAATAAGAGAGATATATAATCTACAGATAATTAGAGGTATCGCAGCTCTATTGGTTGTCTTTGAACATTTGTTGCCAGAAAAAATATCAAAATTTGTTCCACAAGGTCAAATTGGTGTGTCGATGTTTTTTTTTATTAGTGGTTTTGTTATGGTTTATTCTTTCAAGGAAAAAGAAAGTGGACTTCTTTTTTTGTTTAAAAGAATAGATAGAATATATCCTGCATATTTAATTCTCTCACTGCCTTTAATTGTTTGTTTTTCATGGGATACTGGATCTTTAGTTTATCTAATTCATAGTATATCGCTTATTGCATATTCTTCATGGATTCCTTATTCATCAGAATATAATTTTGTTCAAAGAGCAACGTCAAGTCCAGTTGCATGGACATTATATTATGAAATGTTTTTTTATTTTGTTTTTTCAATATCAAAACTCATCTCCTTAAAAAGAGGGAGTGTTGTTTTTCTGACTTCTTTAATAATCATATCTATCCTTTTTTTATTTAATTTTAGATATGGAAATAATGGTCTTCTGGGATGGTCAAATGTTTCTTATATTCATATTTTAAGTAATCTTTCTTTATTGTCATTCGTAGCGGGAATGATTTTCCCATTTATTGGATTAAACGAGAATTTAAAGAAAATACCCTTGTGGGTATTTTTAATTCCTGTCTTATCATGGTTCATGATTAAGTTTTCAGGGAAATACATGTCCGATTGTTTTCATAATCAACAGGTGAATGACCTTTTATTTTCAAGTATACCATCTTGGATATTTGTTTCAATTTTAATAAATGGCGAAAAAATAAATGGATTTGTGGCTAAGAAGTTACATTTCATTGGTATGATATCTTTTTCTTTATATTTATTTCATGCTAATTTCTATGTTTTAAAATTGCACTTATCTCTTAGTGACATGCCGATGATGTATCAACTTTTTTATTTTTTTCTATCATTTTTAATTAGCCTTTATGTGGCTTATTTTTCTTTTAAATATATTGAGTCCATAAGACCTTTGAGGTCGGTTTTTCTTCAGGAAAAAAAATAGCACTCTTGTTTTTTCATTCACAGTTAAGTGAGTTTTATTGACTTTACATTAATTTTCATGTGTCCATCCATTATAAAGGGGCTTTAGCACTTTCTTACCGAACCTCCTGCCTCCATTATTCTCATCGATTTTAAATGACTCGGGGTGCCCCTCTAACACAGAGCAGGCTGAGAAATACCCGTACTACCTGATCTGGATAATACCAGCGTAGGGAAGTCATATACCTGACCGGATACTGTATTACCACCGTACTGACCACTCCGCAGGTTACCTTCCTGAAATTTCCCCCTCCGCCTTTTTCAACCACCCAATAATATTCTCAAGATGCGTTTGGCCGTAAAGCGAAACAAATCGCCGGGTTTCCTGGTGTTTAGGATCTTCAAATACAGCCAGACGATGTGAAATAAAATCCTGTGTAACAGCAATACCACATTCTTTGGTAATACAGTGATACCATTGCCGGTAGGTTTTCGGGATCATCATTATATTCCATGGATAAATAGTGCAGATAAAATCAGTGCCATTGCCAGCGAGCTCAATGCCTGTTTTCCTGTAATTGCCAGAGCAAATCGCCAGCTTATTTCCCGTGCGACGGTCAATACGGTGACAAGGCACGCCATCAGCGTGGATGAGATCCAGATAAGCAATAACAGCTGTGGAGTGCTCAGGGATTGCAGCACGCTTCCGCCATCCTGATTAAGAACCATAAGACCATCTTTCCGCAACAGCGAAAAAATAATCCCCGGCATCAGCTCAGGAGGGAGTTTAAAAATACGGAGCAGGGGCGCTGTTATGTCACTTAACCAGTGAATGATACCTGTGTAGTCGAGCATCCCTGCGACAAAACAGATAAGTAAAAATAACGGCATCGCCTGTACCAGAAACTGGCGGATAATATTTTTAAGCATCCACTTCACATTCCGCCAGCGTGGCCACTGTAGCCAGGTAAGCTCCGTCAGATTTTGCTGCTCATCAGGATCAATAGATCGGTTCCAGAGTCGGGTATGAATTGCTCCGGTAATAAAGAGCAGCCCCAGATAAGGTGCGAATAGCCAGGGATGATGAGCCGCATTAAAAAGGGAAAGGGTGGCACCAGTCTGATAGCTGCATGCCGACCCAAAAGTGATCATGCTGATACAGGCGTGTCGGGTACAGCGGGAGCAGGATCGACTCTGAAAGACAGCCACAACATTACAGCCGAAACCACTCAATACAGGGATCAGGTCATGACCACTTAGTCCAATGTTGCGTAGCCAGGGATCGAGTGCAGTTGTTATCCGTTCTTTCAGCCCACTGTCTGCTGTAACAGAAAGGGAGAGCCCCACCAGCAGAACAACAGGAAATGCCCAGATGAAAGAGTAAAGTCCCAGGCTAAACAACCCATAACTCCCGACAAACATTGATTTTATTAACGGAGGCCAGTTTGCAGCCAACTGCTGCAATGGGCTGATAAGCACGCTATCAGCAACCGACTGTATATAATCCGAAAACAGCCACGCACCCCAGACCGGTACAGCAAATAAAAGGAACAGGCAGGTTAGTGCGGCAAGTTTACCGCCAGTGGGATGCTCGAATACCGTTCTTTGCGGGGATTCTGTCTGGATATTAAGGATGGGAATGCTATTACTGGTAAACGCGACGGCAGGGCGTGATGTGGCATGTTGTGAAAGCAATATAAGTATTGCCTGGCGAACATTCTCATCGGCCTGTCTGGCATTAAGTGCCAGTACTGGCGCACCGGATGCGCCGGACAGGTAATCTGAAACACTTTTCAGTCCCGCTTTGACCTTATCAGCAAAGGTCAGCAGTATAACAATTCGGCGCGTATGTGCTGGTATGAGGGGAAGCAATGTTTCCCACTCCTCCCTGGCGTGAGTGGCGCGGAGAACCAGCAGGATGCCATCGTGCTGATTAAGCATTTCCAGAGCAAGTTTTGTGGTTTCACTGTCACTCCGTACGCGTATTCCCGGCGCATCGATCAGCGTAAAATCCGCCTCCTTGATAACTCCCTCCCGACATACAACCGTTGATCCCCTGAAATTACGTTCATCACTGTCAGCACTTTTGGTAAGGAAATTAAACAGTGTCGATTTTCCGGTGCTTTCAAACCCCATCAACATAAATGATTGCATAGCGTTACCTCAGCAGTCGCAATTGCCATAGTCACAGCAATCGGGTTCCGCAGGCGGATTCCACCACTCCCTGAGCCCATCAGAGGGTAATCCCAGATAGCGGGAAAGGCTTTCAGCAACCACCGGGAAACGCTGGCGAAATTTATAAATGAAGCAATAGATATTGCCCGCATGCCGGACATGGGGCCCCACCAGATACAGCCCCGGAAACAGGGTTGAACTGTCTTCTTGCGTCAGTATCGGGTAACCATCATCATTCCATTCAAAAAATGCGGACAGCTGCCTTGCTCCGCCGCCGCACTGAAAACCGGTAGCGAGTATGGGTGGTTTATTCGTGAACCATGTCCGCCCATGTGTCGTATGAACCCGATATGTACTGGGCGAGTCTTTCATCCGGACAACTTCACAAACATCGGCATCTTCATAAACTTCAAAAAAACGATTGTTCATCGCTTTGTTCAGCCGCTGGCGGGTATAGGGGGAGAGTGAAATGCTGGGGTCACTAATATGATTGGCAGACCACGGAGCAGAACGAGTGAGCATTTTTACCGACGAACCGTTTTCCAGCAGGTTTACGGCAGCATCAACAGCGCTCTCATAGCCGCCAATCACAATATATTCGCCTGTCTTAGTCTCTTTCCAGCTTGCTACATCAGCGTAATGGCAACAAGAATCAGCCCCAGGAAAAACCTGTCGATTCGGAAACTGGAACTCGCCTGTTGCCCATATCAGTGAACGTGTTTCCAGTTTTTCCCCCGTTGCGGTGGTCAGGACAAAATTTCCCGAACTGAGCAAAGCAACGTTAACAATTCTGGCCGGGGCCAGGAGCGGGATGTGATATTCGTCGAGAACAGTGCTGAGATAGTTTGCATACGTTTTTCCCCCAGCATGTTCTTCACCAGAAAAAAGGGCCACAGAGCTGTCGGGCGTCACAGCATTCAAATCAATTTGCCCAAATGGGTTGGAAAAAAAAGAGGGAGTAATAAAGCGGGTTTCTTCCGGCCACCGCAAAAAGGATGCACCAACTTCGTGGCTGTCCACAATGAGTATGTCCTGTACGGCGCTCCTGCGGAGTAACGCGGCTATTCCGACTCCAGCAGGACCTGCACCGACAATAATCACTTCACGAGGTTTATTCATAGTCACTTCCTCTCTTTGATGTTATGTTATAACATACTATTTGCAGTGGAAGGGAGTTTTTTTGCTTTAAAGAAGATCTCTATACCCCTGATTCAGAAACGTATTGCAACAGTCAATCAAACCAAATATTCAGACAGGCGTATCCAGAAATGACAGTAAGAAAAAAACTATGCCCAGCGATGCTGCCGGATGTTCAGTCGGCAAAAATCGATGCCGATGCAGAGCCCTTGTCCTGGGTGGGGATGGAGCAGATCGACCTGCCAGTAGACATTGCCGGCCGGCCAGTTTCAGCCAGAGTCAATGCGGGTATCAATCTTCTGAGTTCGGCTGACGCGGAGAAAGGGATCCACATGTCACGCCTTTATCTGCAACTCGATGAATTGACTCAGCATGAAATTACACCTGCCTTGCTCGGTACAGTCTTAGAGGGATTTCTGAAATCACATCAGGGCCGTAGTGATGAAGCCAGTATTGATATCGCTGGAGAGCTATTACTGTCACGAAAGTCATTAAATTCCAATCATTTTGGCTGGAAAGCTTATCCGATTCACCTGCGAGCCGAATTAAGCAAAGAACTTACCATCACCCTGAAAGCAGGGATCCCTTATTCATCTACGTGTCCGGCATCTGCGGCACTGAGCAGACAGGTCGCGGGTTTACAGTTCAGGAATGACTTCGGTAACCGCATCGACAGACTTTCTGTTGAAGAAGTCGCTGACTGGTTAACAGAGCAAGGCATGCCAGCCACTCCCCACAGTCAGCGAAGCTGGGCGTGGGTGACCGTTCAGTTGCATGCGGATGCTGATGCATTCCCCATCAACGAAGTCATTGATTATGCTGAAGCTGCGCTGGGAACGGCTGTTCAGACTGTAGTAAAGCGAAGTGATGAACAGGCTTTTGCTGTTGCCAATGGTCAGAACCTCATGTTCTGTGAAGATGCCGTTCGCCGGTTATCTAAGGCATTTCACGCTGCACCGTTTTGCGAAGATTTTGAAATTCACGTTGAACATCAGGAAAGCTTACACGCGCACAATGCTGTTGCCCGTATCTACCGGAAGGGAGCTAAAAGTGTTACGTAAAAATCCATCAGGTCATACACCACAAGTTTCAACGAAAGCCTATATCGATCCCACTGCAATTATTTGTGGTCGCGTCATTATTCATGACTATGTGTATGTCGGGCCCTATGCGGTTATTCGTGCGGATGAACTCAATAGTGAAGGGGATATGGAACCCATCGTTATTCATTCCTATTCCAACATTCAGGATGGTGTTGTCATTCATTCCAGAGCAGGAGCCCCTGTTACGATAGGAAGTGGGACATCTATTGCGCACAGGGCAATTGTACATGGCCCTTGCCAGGTTGATGAGCGCGTATTTATTGGATTTAACAGTGTGCTGTTTAATTGCCATATCCGGACGGGCTGTGTCATTCGATACAACGCCGTAGTGGATGGTGTCACGCTACCAGAAAAAACATACATCCCTTCTACAGAGCGAGTAGGGCCGGATTCTGAACTCAAAAAATACCGTACTGTAGATCCGGCATCACTGCTGTTTTCAGAAGAAGTTGCAAACACCAACGTCGCATTAGTCGAAGGATATCAGTTATTACGTAACGAATTTTGAGTTTTTCAGATAATGATGATCCACAGGGAATGCCACGGAATTTTTGCCATTAACGCTTGAATTTCATTTGCTCAGGAGTAATCAGACTCGTGAGCGTCAGTAAAGGAGTTTTTGTGAATATTACGCTTTCTGGTTCGTTTCCAGCACGACGGTTGCGTCGCTCGCGTACATACGCTTTTAGTCGCCGCCTGGTTGCGGAAAGCCAGCTCACGGTTGATGACCTGATTTTGCCGGTATTTATTGTTGAAGGGCGAAACCAGCGGCAGGAAGTGCCCTCGATGCCAGGTGTATTTCGTTTATCGATAGATGTATTACTTCGTGAGGCGACACAATTTGTTCAGTCCGGCATCCCCGCCATTGCACTATTTCCCTGCATTGAATGTGCGAATAAATCACTGATGGCAGAAGCATCATGGGATGCCACAGGCTTAGTGCCGCGTGCGGTAAAGGCTTTGAAAAACGCGTTTCCAGAGCTTGGAATAATCACTGATGTGGCGCTTGACGCTTATACCTCACACGGTCAGGATGGCATCGTTGATGAAAAGGGATATGTCCTTAACGAGCCGACAAAAGATATTCTTACCCGGCAGGCACTGATGCATGCTGAAGCGGGGGCCGATATCATCGCACCCAGCGATATGATGGATGGCCGCATCGGTCATATCCGCCAGGCGTTAGAAACGCAGGGGCTGTTTAATACCCAGATCATGGCGTATTCAGCAAAATACGCTTCGAATTATTACGGTCCTTTTCGCGAAGCAACGCAGTCTGCAATGGCCTTGGGTATACGCGACAAAAAAAACTATCAGATGGACCCGGCAAATGCCAGGGAAGCGCTGCATGAAATTACCCAGGATTTACAAGAGGGAGCGGATATGGTGATGGTGAAGCCCGGCATGCCTTATCTGGATATTATCCGGGAAGCCAGTAACACATTTTCCGTCCCTGTTTTTGCTTATCAGGTTTCTGGCGAATATGCGATGCAGATGGCTGCTTTTCAGCATGGCTGGCTAAACGAAGAAAAAACGGTACTTGAATCCCTTGTTTGCTTCAAACGTGCTGGGGCGAGTGGCGTATTGACTTATTTTGCTGATCGGGTCGCTCAATGGTTTCAGCAGCATAAAGGTGAATACTAATCATCTCACTGATGATAAGGAAAAGAGCTATGTCTGTTGTTCATTCTGTCACACCGAATCGTGCAGTGTTTAATCTGTTACGACGTTTACATTTTTATATTGGTCTGTTTGTTGCCCCATTTATTCTTATGGCGGCATTGAGTGGCACGCTTTATGTATTGGCTCCCCAACTGGAAAACTTCATTTACGCGGATGCACTGACTGTGGAGCCCCACGGCACAGCCCGGCCATTGTCATCACAAAAGTGGCGTATACCGGTGCCCTGTTATTTAAATATTATCGTGGTGAATTTTTATTTGATTTAACGGGACATTAAAACGTGTATCTTTATGTTTTCACGTAATTTGTAGACTTTTTAAAACGTCCTGAGATACCATTCGGTAACTTAAATTGGATAATGCCAGCGGAGGGAAGTCAGATGCCTGAGCGGGCATTGTCTTCCTGATCGCCGGTTGGGAGCCACGATGATCCAACCCATTCCCCTCAGCCACGATGCCGTGGCGCACTCTCTGGCGCTTTTCCGCCAGCATTCTCCCCTTATCCACTGTATGGGCTTCGCTTCACTGCCTGGTGATCGTCTGCTCAATGTTGCCAGTGCCTGCCGGGTCGTCGCTGTAGCAGGGGAACGTGCTGCGGCACAGGCTGCCGGGCTAGGGAGTTTTATTCCTGCTTTCCTTGATGAACTTTACCAATTAACCCCGGAGAAACTGTAATGAAACGGATTAATGCTCTGACCATTGCCGGAACCGATCCCAGTGGTGGCGCGGGGATTCAGGCGGATCTCAAAGCCTTCTCTGCGCTGGGAGCTTATGGCACCAGTGTGATCACCGCACTGGTTGCACAGAATACGCGTGGCGTGCAGTCGGTTTATCGCATTGAGCCTGATTTTGTGGGTGCCCAACTGGACTCTGTGCTGTCAGATGTTCGTATTGATGCCATCAAAATCGGTATGCTGGCGGAATCCGCAGTGGTGAATGTTGTTGCTGAGCGCCTGCAGGCGGCAGAGACTCCGTGGATAGTGCTGGATACCGTGATGCTGGCAAAAAGTGGTGATCCACTCCTGTCGGCAGAAGCCGTTGCCACATTGCGCGAATGCCTGTTACCCCAGGTATCCATTATCACGCCAAACCTGCCAGAAGCCGCTGCATTACTGAACTGCCCAATAGCTGTTAATGAGCAGGAGATGCAGGAGCAGGGCAGGGAATTGCTGGCGATGGGATGTCAGGCGGTACTGATGAAAGGCGGCCATCTGAGTGAATCCGAAAGCCCGGACTGGCTGTTTACCCGGGATCTGGAACAGCGCTTTACCGCACCAAGGGTCAATACCCGCCATACTCATGGCACTGGCTGCACACTCTCCGCGGCACTGGCGGCACTGCGTCCGCGTCATAATAACTGGGTGGATACCGTGCAGGCCGCAAAAATCTGGTTACAGGGCGCGCTGGAACAGGCAGATTCTCTGGAAGTCGGGCACGGGATTGGCCCGGTGCATCATTTCCATCAATGGTGGTGATAAAGTAAAGCTGGCATGATTCTATTGCCTGTCTGGCACCTGATGCGACAACCTCGTTAATCCAGACAATGAACTGCTGACGTTCCGGTGTAATAAATAGCTGGGAACTGATTTCACTTCTCAGACACATATACAGGATTTTTTGGTGAAGAGCAGATCTTAAATAATCAAGGAGAGCGTTATGTCTGACATTCTAAGCAAAATTATGGCAGTGAAAATTGAAGATGTTGCGGAGGCTAAAAAACAGGTGTCAATCAGTCAATTAACCGAACAGGCCAGCCAGCAAGATCATCGTGATTTTGTGGCTGCATTACGTCATAAACGTGATGCGGGCCTGGCGGGGGTCATTGCAGAAGTAAAAAAAGCCAGTCCATCTAAAGGACTCATTCGCCCTAATTTTGTACCGAAAGAGATAGCAGCTTCGTATCAAAATGGAGGTGCAGCATGTTTATCTGTCTTAACCGATATACAATTTTTCCAGGGCAGCCCAGCTTACCTGTCGGAAGCTCGGGCAGCCTGTTCCTTGCCTGTATTACGTAAAGATTTTATTGTCGACCCTTATCAAGTCCTGGAAGCCAGAGCGATGGGGGCAGATTGTATTTTATTAATCGTCTCAGCATTAACAGACACACAAATGCATGATTTAGAAGCACAGGCCCATGAATTAGGTATGTCTGTATTAGTCGAAGTACATGATGCTGATGAACTGGAACGTGCGTTAAAACTGACTACGCCATTGATTGGGGTGAATAACCGTAACCTGCGAACTTTTGAGACAACCATTGAGACAACCATTAATCTGTTAGCGCAATTGCCATCAGACCGTATGGTGGTCACCGAGTCAGGTATCGCGACACGAGAGCATGTTATTCGTTTACGTGAAGCCAAAGTGAACAGCTTCCTGGTTGGTGAAGCCTTTATGCGGGCTGAAGATCCTGGAGCTGAGTTAGCGAAGATGTTTCTCTAAGTATTCAGTTGCAGGAAATGTCAGTTGGTTTATTCCAACTGGCACCATCGTTATTAGCTGCTCATAATTATCCTGGATAAACCATACGTGCTGCGTAACGGTGGTGAGCACTGTCGGGCATCAGCGTTATCTTTTGCCTCTTATCGTTTTTTTTTGTGTTATGTTATAATGTATCACATATTAATAGTATAGTTACTACATGAATGAAACTTTTTATTAATAATCTCACTATCATGGATTTCAGTTTTCTGGATGCGCCTTAAGCGTTTTGCCAAAATCGAAGCGCTGGGATATGTGTCATTCCTTCTTGTTTATATGTTACTGGAATGACACAGAGTTTCTAACATTCCCGTAGGGTTTTTAATCTGGCACAGAAGAGCCTGCCCTAATTCTGACTGCTGTCCACCAACCTGCTACGGGGATGCTTATTCCAAATATGATTTATTCAACAAAGCCCCTCTGCAATAGAAATTGTTCTATCTCACTCTTTTCATCAGATGAACAAAATCCTCATCATGCTCGGTCACTTTCCAGCCATTCCTGATTAATCGTTCAATCTGTTTTGTATTCGATGGATACACATTGCCCGACTTATATTTGTAGCCATCTTCAATTAAGCACTGGTCCCTTATTTCCATCAGTTTTTTCCCCAGCCCCTGTCCCTGAGCACTGCCCTTTACAACCATGTTTACAATGGCACATTTTTCCGGGCTGTCATCATCTTCCATATAATCTGCAAATCCGACCAATTTGTTTTTATCGAAAACACCGATGCAAACCCCATCTGTAAAATATTCTGGTAAGTTTTCTTCTCTTGGGAGATCTGAAAAACGTTTCTCGTATGAGTCCTGATCCAGTTCCATAAGGAATTCTTTATATTTCATTGCATCTTGCCTGAAATTGAAATTAAGTTTCCTGAATACAGGTTGTAAAACCCGTTCAGAAGACACGGAGGCAATACTTCCTGATGCGCCCGCCTGCTTGGCAGAAGCACCAGGGTGAGATAAAGAATGCTGCAGATAATTTCCATAATGGATTTCTGGTCTCATCGCGGATGCATGACCTGAACGGGGCAGTGCTGGTGGTGGGTTATTCCCGTAAGAAGGGTTTGCTGATGCGGGTAAATTACCCGTACGGGATTGAGAGGCAGGATTTGCCAGCGAGTTACTGGCAGTGTTTCCTGTTCGGGATGATGATGATGCACTATTCGCTGCATAATGCGCGTATTGAGATGGATAGGGCGAACTGCCTGGAATACGACCCGACATACGTTGTTCTCCTTTCTGTATGAAATACCGTGAGTGTTTTTATGTCGTATCTGGTTCCCCGCCTTAACCAATACAGCACAGGCCGCAAAATCGGGTTACAAGGTGTGCGGGAACAGGCTGATTTTCTGGAAGTCAGGCAGAGGATTGGACTGGTGCATTGTTTCCATCAGCGATGGTGATGGGGTAAGGAATCATAAAATACCCTATGTAGATAACAGACAGGCAATGCTACTGTTCCGTTTCTTATCTCACGGGTCCATAAAGAAATACTGGTCAGATTCATGATGGAGAGCTAAATGACATATTTTTAACGGTAGCTAACATGGAAGTTTATACCTGGGAATGGCATGATTTTGAAAGCGAATCCAATTCGACGAACGAAGATGAGTTTGATCAGTACAGCTTCCCAAACGGGGATGAAATTGCAAAAACAGTGATTAGGCAGTTTTGGGTTGGTTCAATGAGAAACGGTCATATGTTTTCTATAATCTTTGAAAAAAATTAGTGAGTTAGGCGTTATAAAAGCCATAATGGGCAATAGCAAATTTGGGAAAAAGCAACTTTCTTTACCGAAAAACGGCGCGTGGGTTGTTCAGTTTGATATTACTGGAAGAGAAGATAACTTCTCTCATGTTGAGTTAGATACCAGGTGCAAAAGAGAGCTATTTGAAAAAGTTTCCTGTGCAGTTTATGACCATTACAATGTGACTAAATCAGGGTTTATACTGTTGGTATGCAGCAAGAAATGAGCTTGTTGGTTTGTACGACAGAGCTTTAGGTTTTACTGAACTGCCTGAAAGTAAACAGAAATTTATACCTAACGCGAATAAGTTGAAGAGTACAGAAAACAGAGGGAAAGGTTATGCAATCCTCACACCATACTACTAATGTAATAACAGCTGATATGATATATAACTATTTGAATTATAAAATGAAAAAGATATCATCCGGCATATCAAGTAGAAAACTAGTAACAGGCGAATACGTCCTTGTTAAAGGTCGGGTTATTCCCGCAAGTGTAGTGAAAGAATCAAAGAATAAGACTGAAAAATCAACCAGATGAGCCTTTTCGTATAAAGCTACCTTCGAGTGACACGAGCCTTGCGGGCGAAAACCTCCTCCCGGGACCGGGACAAAAGAATACAATAGCAGTAGCAAAAGGCCCATCCGGGCCTTTTGCTATGTTTCATACTGAAACTACGACCTGGTGTTGGCAAAATACTCGCCATCAAAAATTATAACTCACTTAAATTTGGGACATATGTCAGACTTTTTGTCAGATTGATAATCTGGAACAATACTTTTGTCCGTTTTGATTTACTCTTTTTCTTAAGGTTATTTTTATGGGAAAGAACGGTTTTTAACTTCACATTAATATGCTCAGATATTTCAATTGAGCTTCTTTCTTTCATCCACAACGTCAGTATTTCAGATTCACGTTTGCTAAAGGATAGCGGTGCTTCCTCCGGTGGGCAGTCATTGGCAGGTAATGTGCAGTTTTTCAACTTGTTCGACATAACCAGATCTTTGACTATGTTAAGGGAAACATTCCGGGCCATGATGATGACATTCGATTTTATATAAACATAATCCTCAAAGGAAGAACGGACAACCTGCATAAAAATTACAAACAGACTTTCTGGATACAGGTTAATCAGCTTTTTTATTTCCTGGCGTTTACCTTCCGTATTGTAAGTTGATTCACATATAAAGAGCATCTGCTTAGGGTTTTGTTGTAATAATCGGGTGCAATGATTCATGTTATCAAGCAGATGGATATCTTTTTTCTTACAGCCTGAATCATTAATGACGCTTTTTAACCCCAGACTAAAATAATCACATTTATCTAATATTATATAGCTCATGAAATGTAGCCTTATTCTGATTTGATAAAGTAAAACAAAATATTACTTACTGCACTAAAAGTTATATTAATAGTTTTATTGTCGATAAAAGAGGGGGGGAGTAACCCAGCTAAATAATAAATGGATGTTCGTTGTTATTAATAATGTTTGAGTTTGAGGAGTAGTTAAAATCTACTATAAAGGTTAGATCTATTGCCGCAAATGCTTTTTGCCGTCAATTGTTGTCTGTACCCCTCATAAATGATGAAAACAGAGGGGGAGAGCCGCCTTTTGACTGCGGCCTATGATTTCATAGTGCTTCAAACCAATCCTGGTTCTGTTCTGCAATCGGTGTGATAGAGGTGATCATCTCCTGCAAATGAGTGCGAATGGCGACCTCTGCCGCATCGGCATCTTTTGCACATAAAGCCTGATAGATCTTTTTATGTTGTTCAATCAGACTTTCCGGAGGAGAAACTTCACTTAGTGTCAGAAAGCGCACCCGATCCATCGCCGCTTTGATATTTTCTACCGTTTCCCAGGCCAGATCACACTGGATACTTTGTGCAATCAGACGATGAAATTCATCATCCAGTAGCAAAAATGCCTGGCTGTCGTGACGATCGGCGGCCAGTTGCTGCAACTGGAGGTTATGTTCCAGCGCTGCCAGCCCGCTGTCTGTCGCTTCCAGCGCCGCCCGACGTACTACCGCCACTTCAACCGCTTCACGGATAAAGCGACCATCAGCTACACGTTGTGCCGATATTTTGCGTACAAATGTACCGCGTTGCGGCAATACCTGTATCAGTCCGGCTTCTGCCAGTTTAATAAAGGCTTCACGCACCGGCTGGCGGGAAACATTAAAACGCACAGAAACATCTTTTTCAGAAAGCAGGCTGCCTGGGGGAATAATACAGGCCACAATTTCATGGCGCAGAAAGCGATAAATCTGCTGATTTACCGGTTCACCGGAGGTAATGGTATATACAGTTGACATTAAACAGCGTCCCTTTAACAACAGATCAATACCATCTGTCTGCACAGGCTAAAACATTCAGTCTAATCAGCCTGTGAAATAAGTGCCAGAGCTTTGTTGGCTCCGGCACAATGCACAATAACCGTATCAGAGAGGCTGGCTGACAACCTGATGTACGGTTTTTTTCGCTCCCTGTTCCAGCAGCAGTTGATAGAAATGGGTAACCCGTTCAACAAATGTCTTACTGGCTGGCAGGTCTTCGGCAAAAACAGAGGTCAGTCCCAGTAAGGCGGTAACGCGTTCAGAACCTTGCTGGCTGTTGGCAACACGTTGTGCCAGTTCTTCCCGCAATGGGTCGTTAATTACAATGGCATCACCTTGTTCGTTGGTTCCACCAACGTAACGCATCCAGCCAGCTACACCCAGCGCCAGCAGATCAAAATCCCCACCGTGCTGCAGATGCCAGCGAATACTGTCCAGAAAGCGTTGTGGTAATTTCTGTGTACCATCATTGGCAATTTGCGCCGTGCGGTGGCGAATGGCGCGGTTACGATAGCGATCAATCAGTGAGTCGGCATAGGCTTCCAGATCCACTCCCGTTGTGCGCAGGGTTGGAGCCTGTTCTGCCAGCATTAACTGACGAGCCGCTTTCAGGAATAACGCATCGTTCATGCAGTCGCTGATATGTTCATATCCCGCCAGATTGCCCAGATAAGCCAGGAAGGAGTGGCTGCCATTCAGCATACGCAGCTTCATTTCTTCATAAGGCAGGACATCGCTTACCAGTTCGGCTCCGGCCAGTTGCCATTGTGGACGTCCGTTGACGAAGTTATCTTCAATTACCCACTGGAAGAAGGGTTCACAGACTACTCCGGCAGGATCATCACAACCCAGTTGTGTGCGTAATGCCTGGTGAGTTTCTTCCGTCATTGCTGGAACAATACGATCCACCATGGTGGATGGGAAAGTGAGGTGCGTTTCAATCCAGTCAGCTAATTCTGCGTCCTGTTGTCGGGCCAGGCTGCTTATTACTCTACGGGTAACATGGCCGTTTTCCGGCATATTGTCGCAGGACATCACGCTGAACGGCGGCAGTTTCAGCGTCCGGCGGCGGCGAATCGCTGCCAGAATAATCCCTGGCAGTGATTGCGGAGTTTCGGGGTTGGCCAGGTCGTGAATAATGGATGGATGTTGCAGGTTCAGTTCACCGCTGGCCGGATTATGGCAGTAGCCTTTTTCAGTAACGGTCATTGATACGATCGCCACATCCGGCTGGCATAGCGCATCAATCACGGCAGCAATGCCATCAGACTGGCCATGCATGGCCTGGGTTACTACGCCAATCACTCGCAGATTAAGGCGTTCATCAGCCATTTCTGCCACGCTGTAGCAGAGTTGCTGTTGGCGCAGGGCATGGATGGCATCGCCGTTATTCAGGTTGATTTCACAATAGCCCCAGTCGCTGCCCTGTTCCGTAGCCAGTCGATCAGAGCAGACGGCCTGGTGGGCCCGGTGGAATGCACCAAAACCGATATGTACCATGCGGGTACGCAGGGTTGTACGGTCATATTGTGGTTTTTGTACGCTGGCAGGAAGGAGGTCCAAAGACAACATAAACAGTCCTTAATCAGAGATACGGGTTCGAGTAAGACCCATGTTGTTCTGTGATCTTATTCGTCGGTGGTGACGGGTATATAGAGGCAAAATACGGTAATGGTGTACTACCATACAAGTTAATTCGGGGAAATTTCAGAACGAGATCACATTTGTTCGCAAAAGAAAAAGCCCGGACGGGGGAGCCGACCGAGCCAAATGAGGTGGTTCATTCCATACAGTTATCAGTGTGATAATTACATGGGCCGAGAAATGCTGTTTCATGTTCGTCATTAGTAGCCAGCACATCGTACCCGTAGATAGTTTATGGGTATGTGATCGAATTCTAATATTTTTTACGTTATGAAACATTTGTTGGATTTTGTTGGATTTTGTTGGATTTTGTTGGGTGTTGGGTGTTGGGTGTTGGGTGTTGGGTGTTGGGTGTTGGATTTTAGGTGTTAGGTGTTAGGTGTTAGGTGTAGTGTCGCTGGGGTGGCTGTGCTGGGTAGCCCCCTCGGTGGTGACTGCCGGGTTGTCCTCGCGCCGCATAGCGGTGCCTTCGGTTACAGCCGATGGCCTTCACGGACCGGACAGGTGCAGGCATCCCTGCCTGCGCCTGCCCTGAGTCCAGCATCCCTGCTGGCCTCTCCTGGCCATCTGCTTCCACCTCAGCGCTGCGGATACCCGTCAGCCACCACCGAGGAGGCACCGTTTTAGCTCTGGTCGTTGCTGTAAAAGGATAAAGGTGAAAGGACTCAGGAAAGAAGACTCAGACAAGAGAACTCAGGAAAGAGGGCTCAAGTAAGAGGACTCAGGGAATGTGTCGTTTTTTCTGTGATTTTATCGGTCTCTATATAAGCAGGTTCTCCAGAACACGTTCTTCAACCAGACTACTTCCCGGCATGGCAGCCCGGTAATCAATGCCAGTGACAACCAGAAAACTCTCCAGTGGCAGCCTCTTTAGCTGCCAGAAACTGGCTTATCCCGTGATTTTGCGAGCGAGGTTCCTGACCCGGATCCCCGAACCGTATTCTGTTACAGTGCTTTCTACTTAAGTTTACGTTCCTCAACCAGGCTGCTTTCCGGCATGATAGTCCGGTGATCACTGCCAGTGACAGTTCTGACAGTCAGAAACCTGTTCCAGTAACAAACTCTCCAGCGGCAGCCTCTTTAGCCATCAGAAATCGGCTTATCCTGTAATTTTGCGAGCGAGGTTCCTGACCCGGAAGCCCGAACTGTTATCCGCCTCGTCTTCCGTTACAGTGCTTTTTTGACTCAACACTCCCATCGCCACGGAGCAGGCATGTCTGACAAAAACATAACCCAGAAGATTAAAAGTGGAACTCCCACACCGCACGATCTGGTCTTCAAGCAGTTTCTGACACATCCCGATATGGCCTGGGATTTTATGCAGTTACATTTACCTCAGGACCTTCAGAGTATTTGCGACTTCAGGACATTAAAACTGGAATCGGGCAGTTTTGTGGAGGATAGCCTGCGGCCTTACTTCAGTGACATTCTCTACAGCCTGAAAACCACCACAGGCGA
>Ga0157366_1000482_pt1 | contig 17982 bp, 19 predicted proteins | sample AttbisABBM1_FD_113149 | JGI IMG/M metagenome (GOLD analysis project Ga0157366, IMG submission 113149) | Fungus gardens microbial communities from leaf cutter ant in Botucatu, State of São Paulo, Brazil - Atta bisphaerica ABBM1 | ecosystem: Host-associated > Fungi > Mycelium > Unclassified ...
GTGGAGATACTCCTATTCAACTCGGTCTTCCATGACAGAGTTACTCCTGTCAGTGTCTCAACACTGAAACCTCTGCTCAGAGTAATAGGGGTTTTACCAATGAAACCCCGAGCATCTCCTATACTAGTAGTTACACTGTAATTCACTAGTCTCATAATTGACAAAGATAAACTCTTATTGAACTCAACTTCCAGTGTTCAATGGCGACATACCAATCAGTACTCACTTAATATTTATCAGAACACAGATGTATTCTCAGTTATATTTCTAATATTGGTTGTCAATAGTCATTACCAATAAATATAGTATATAATGTAGTAGGAGATTCTCTGTCAAGTTCCTTTTGTAAATTCAATATATCTAGTTGTTGTAGCAACTAACACTATAACAGTAAAGATACACACAAACTTAAAGTAGGACTAGTCACTTCTGATAAGTATACCATTTAATCTGGCTCTTCTATGTAACATTTATAGACTTTAACTATCAAGTATGATCTATCTCTAATATACAAATATCTTGTTGTCCAGATCATCTACAAGTCAATCAAGAACTTTGGCCAATAGACAATAAGTCTGTAATATAGTTGAAACCTTCATAATTTCAAATTAACAGAGAATAAGAATGCCAGTAATAGTGGCAAGAGCTAGTCTTCCAAAACTAGGGAATTTTCTCAGTTTGGATTATTATCAACTAGAACAATGCTAAAGTCTATATATATTAGTTATCTTGAGCAACAAGAAAGTCTGGCCATAAGACTGACAAGATGTTTGCTTAACTATGAGATAGCTATGAAAAAAGTTTCCAATACAGAGATTATAGATGATTAATAAGAGAATACTATAAGAATATATGAGTAAGAAAACAGAAGCTAGGAATTGCAAATGATAACTCAAGGTTAGAGCTCAACATGAAGTTTTTACTATTATAAAATATTCTATCTATAAATACTCATGCTATAGCTAAGAGATAATACATAGTACTTACAATAAGTTGCACATGTGTTATTTATTTATATTATTAAAGCTTTCCACACAAAACTTGTAATTGGTAAGTAGTCATCAGTTGTCCACACCATACTACTATATATTCTGTTCTTTCAACACTTACTTTATACTACTCTATTATACATGTATATTATAATCTATACTAATAATGAATAATCATATCCTAATGTCTATGTATTCTCCATGAGTCCTATATAAAGATAACTATATTCTCTAACATTATTGTTCCAGTACCTTCTACATTCTTTTATGATATATAATCATAATCACAAGTTATATGCTTCTATAACATTATTTTTATTTTTTCTTTCTTTTATGGAAGAATAATAAAGATAGGGCATGTGACCATAATCACATGATATATCATATGAAAGAACTGAAAAATTGAAATCAAATAGTAAAAAGAAAAGAAAATTCAAAATAAAATATAAAACTTAGAGCATACTATTGTCATATGTCAAGTCCATCTATTCCAAAGATATATTCCCATGGTAGTGTTATTATTATAACATCTCAGAGACAAGCCTGTCTTCCATAACAGCCATCCTTTCTACAACCACTGTTATGACTTAGACTTTTGAGTTAAGTAAAAGACATACTCTTGTATTAAGTAACACAAGAGAACTCAATAGAGTTCCTAAGTACAAATTGTCTACCTTATATATGAACTACTGTTGGTCTGTGCTACACTTCTTTAGCCCTACCATAATGGCTATATGTTCTCCTTAAGGTTGACATGTGTCATCTATGCTGTATGATATCATCATCTCTAGAACCTTCTATATCATTCCATCATGTCATGTAGGTGTGTGACATATGTGACCACTGAGTCATGTCTATGTGACATGTATGTGATAGTGACATGTAATATCATATTTTGTCTTCTTTGCCTATATCCAAATAAAATAAAGAAAAAAGAAAAGGAAAATAGAATAAAACCAAGTCCCTCGTTCACAACTCTGACAAACACATTCCTGCAGTAGTGATGTAATAACTTGGATATCCAATCTTCCATGACAGAAATACTCCTATTAAACTCAGTCTTCTATGGTAAAGTTCTCCTATCTGATCCCTGTCAGTGTCTCACTACTAAAACCTCTGCTCAAGGTGATATACTTAAACCCTAAGCATCTCCTATATCTCCGACTTGTATATAAGACTAGTAGTTATACTGTAATTTGCTAGTCTGATAATCAACAAAGATAACTTCTATTGAACTCAATCTCTAGTGTTCAACAACAACATACCAACATCTCAGACTTCATCCACTCATCTGAAGTTGTGACTATATGGTAGACAGATGGCATAGTACATAAGCTGAAGCCAAGATTGTTCTGACAAGTTCACATCATTGAGCTCATTGCACAGAGTTTCCATACTCTATCCATCCCCAAACCAACTCCATGGGCTTTTGCCTCCTAGTGTGAACCATGCCTGACAACCATGACAGATGGAACTGCATAGGACAGATTGTAATAGTAGCTATTAGAGAGTCTGATAATACTGTTAAGTATAGTTTTCACTTTGAGTGAAAGTTATGCAAGAGAAAACAGATCAAGTGTGAAACTTATCTAAGGATAGATATAAGTTATCTGAAGGGGGATATAAGTTATCTAGGATGTGGATTAAGCTTGATGCTTATCTGCAGAGTTGCAACTGAACTACAGACAACAACCTTGGCCTCAACTTATATGTTATACCAACTACTTGTCACATAGTCATAATTCCAGATGGAGTTGGAGTTTGAGAGTATGCAAGAGAAGAAGCAGTTTGATTATCAGACTAAGGAAAGTACAAAGTATTTACTTGGCCTTAAATTCTAAGTACTGTAGTCAGAACTATGGTTAATGGAATAGTAGAGCAGGAAATAGCCAAGGAAACACTGTAAAGACAATCTCTAGGCAATATAATGATCTGGAGTCTAGGTACTGAGTCACAAGGTGATATAACACAGAAACTTGATTCATACATAAGTTGTACATAGATGCAGAAAACATAGATGCAGAAAACATAGATGCAGAAAACACCTAGGACTGGTGAGGTACAGGTCAAGTTTGAGTAGCAGTGTTGTACTTGTTCTCCTTAGTCTTAGTCTGGTTACTAAATCTTGTTCTTCCAAACCCTGGCTCATGGAGCTTTGTGACATTTGTGACAATTTGTAAATCTCCATAAAGCTAAAGTGACATCAAACACAGTAAAGTGACATTAAATACAGTGTGACAACACCCATCACGGAGAGATCTGACAGTCAACGACTGTACAGTACTTTTCTTGAGCCTCAGTCTTTATATCTCTTTCACCTTTTCACTTTTGGACAGTATGCCCTTGATCGCCAGAGACAAGTATCAGTGTTGCAGCAAAGGATGGCCCATGTTAAGACCGGTATATAACTACAGAAATGTATTAACGGAAAATATAAACGAGTGATATCGGTATTCAATTTTGAAAGAAGGGTAGTTATTATTCAGGCATCGTGATGAATACACTGGTCATCAAAAGATATCCAAAATACATGTACAATGATACTAAGAGGGAAAAAGAAATCACCAGATGCATAGATGCATAAAATGTACAAGATCGTTCATTACCTAACTAGGCTTCATCATTGTCCCTATTGTCTCGGGTCCTCTCTCTTCTGCAGCTCGAAGGTCCAGCCTGCTGGGCCAGTATCATGGAGACAGGGATAGATGGTTGGATTTCTTCACGTATCCTCTCCGGTCCTTTGCACTTGCCTTTGAGGGCATAATTTTCATCCGTTGGAGTGGCTCTGTCTAGCGCACGTTCCAGGGCTTCATGTGAAACGTTTTCAGCAGGCATTGAAAGGTCTGGACGAGTGGACGACAAACCTTTTTCCCCCACTTTCTTGAGACGCAAGGACATAGCTCTTGTTAGAGAGTCAATGTATGACTCATATTTGACGGTCTCCTTGAGAATATATTTCGACTTCCTCTCCCAGTTTGTCTGGGCTTTCAGCGCATTTGGAGATTTTGGTTGATACTGAAACGTTCATTTTAGCTGACAAGCTTGGGCAAGGCAAACTATGCTCTACCAAGTTCATCATTGGATTTCGTAGGTCATTGTGCTGTTGCAGATCCTTTTTCAAAAATGCAACGTGCTTTTTCAAAGCTTCCAACTGCGTCTCCTCGTCGTGCGTACTTGAAACACCAGGCGGATATGGCTCCTTCCAGTCCGCAATGAAGGTCTTGTCGACATAGGGCGAACTGCTCCCTCGAACTGTGGCGACACCATCCTTCCAGGCAAGTTTATACCGCGAACTCCTTGTACTCCGGCCACTCCGTATGCTCATAGCATCGGCGGCATCAGTAGAATCTCGTGAGGCATCATTGTGAGAGGTTGCACGCGTTTGCGCGAAGGGATCCGCTATTCTATTCCAACCATACTCCATGTTTGAGACACCTCCAGCCAAGGGCTCCTTACTGACCCTCGCTGCCCAGTAGTTACAAGTTGAGACCCATTCATTGACCAGCTCTTCCGTACCGGCTTGGAAAAAAAAGACTCCACCGTTCGGTAACGACAAGACCATGCAATGAGGTCGGTTGCGATCGTAACCGGGAGGTGGCAATGCATGAGCCAAGGAATGGGCCAGATGAAGAGTCCCAACAGAACTCGCATTTGCCTTGAGTGCTAGTTCGGTATCTGGGTTAATTGATCAGGAGATCTCACTTACAAGCCAGTTCCCGCCCCCAACTGCTCCGGTGTTGCCCACAGAGCTGTTGCCAAAGATAAACATGTTAAGTTCGCCCTTCTGAATGACAACGAAAACATCCATCCATGATTTGTCCTTGGCGCGTTTTCCTCCTGCATCAGTGAAGTGTTTCCTGCAGAGCATCCCTTCCTTGGCCCAAGGTGCTCCGAGTAAGGCCAACTCTTCATCCGATATGCTGGTTGTTGTTGAATCTGAAGCGTCACTTTTGATACTACGATCGTCGTCCTCCTGCGCCTCGCGTATGATAGTGTGCGAGAGGTTGTGTGCAAAGCCGAGTGTGGGAGTGAGGAACGCCGGTGTGGAGCCGTATAAAGTCTGCGTTGATCAGATAATACTGTAAGCTTGGCTGCAGGGGCTCGAAAGAAGGGCAGACCTCAGAGGTAGCGAAGCTAGGCGCTGGACTTGCGCGACCGTCTATATTGTTATTACTACTGTACAGACTGATGCCAGCCTGAGCGGCGAGGAAAGACAACCCACGGATGCTTCCACGTTTCAAATTTTGGTTTGACCTAAAACTTTTGTTGCGCAACATTCCCGGTCCAGGACTAGGCGAGGATATAGAGGAGCGACCAATATCAAGGGGCTGGAGGATCTGTTCACTCTTGATAGCGTTATACATTTCCTAAAATCAGTATTTAGTATCACAAGTTCTCGGATGGAGAAGCTACAACCGAATGCAAAATCACCTTCAGTAAGATCTCCATCCCCTCTTCCCAATCCCGGTTGTATGTATGGGAAGGCGCAGGGCGCTGACCATGATCGATCATTGATACTTGGACGGAAGGCGTACTACTGTTGACATGACGCGTCATAGGGGTCGGTACTTGCGGGTTAACATCTTTTGACACACTATTCCAACTATGGGTACTATCGCTTCGTTTCGACTGAGTGACAATTTCTGTGCCCTCAGAACTAGGGCTACGAGTACTGCTAGAACAATCGTCATATGTGAGATCGGAGGAGATACTAGCTGAATGATGAGGTCGAATTTGCATTTGTATCGCGTTCATGGTATTTTTGACAAACTGTCCACGAGACATTCTGGAACTAAGATCGGCAACATGGAGATCCGTGTTGAGCAGAAGCAGAGAATATGCGACTGCATGGACAATATCTAGTGACAAAGGGTCAGCATTGAATCAATAGTAGGTTCGGACACTGACTAGCATTGCCATACACCTCTCCAGAGTTGCAGTTCCAATATCTTTTGCCAAATTCCTCGAGGATACGGTCCATCTGTTGCGTTTCACCCTTCAGGTAGAGCCTGGAACACAAATTTCTAGCCAGAAGATAAGTATTATTTCATACCAACAACGAATGAACCACACCTAAATGCGATATCCAATCGAAGGCCCGAGAAGTCAAACCTTTCCATGTAATACTGCAAGGTGACCTGATTGATTCGACCGCTGTTTACCAAAGATAATCAGCCTCAAAGAAAAAAAACACAAGTTGCGGATACTGACTGCTTTCCTAACCACTCTGCGATCTTGTCTTTTGCGAGAAACCCCTCGTCTTCATCCCAACATTTTCTAGCAAGCTCTTTGCCTTGCTCTTCGAGTTCACTATCAACTATGTTCGAGGACTGGCCTGATGAGGGAAAGCGTGACAGCGCCAGATCATTAACAGATAACTCTTGTTGTGAGCTACGTCTCTGCTGTGATACTTAATTATACCATTAGTCGGTGGAAATCCGAATGATTTAAAGAAATCAATGCGCACATATGCGGGAATCATCAATGATAGGGAGAAGGGAAGGTTCGGAGGTAGACGCGGTTGAACGATGCAGAGGGTGAAGCCTATTAGTGTCTCGCAAACTCCCGGATCCACTCGGTCCCCCATGAGGTTGAATATTGCTAGAGCTATTTACGTTTGAACTACTGGAAGCACGGTTGGGCCGCAAGGAAGAGTTGCGAGGTGGCATTTTTGTCGGATTCAACTCTTCGTGTTGCTTGCTTCCATTATTACCGATTTCTTCCCGAAAATGTTCATTCGGCGTCACATTCTCTTCCATCTTTTTACGATATGCTGACTTTCGTGCAGGTGTTGAGGGATCCTGCAAATCCAGTGGTGTACCGGAAGACGACCCGAGTTGAAATAAATCGTCTCTCCTGAACTGGTCAAGGACATTGCGGAAGGTGGTATCTTCCAACCCTCCTGTCCTGGAGTTTTCAAACCTCAGCGGGGAAAGAGTTGAGGGCAGAGAATTCTTCGCAGAAGGAACAGATGTCGTCTTCTTCGAATCCGCATCACTGACACTCATGCTCCTCCGCTTGGGGGTCAAGGTGCCTTGAGCTGTTGTCGTGGTCCGGGATATCGGTAAAGGTTCCTGCACAAACGGAGCCTTGTCAACAAGAACTATCGACAGGTCAGTATCACCGCTTTCCCGTATAGGACTGGGCAAAATTGGGGGAAGGGGCTTTTTCGTGTCGAGTCGAGGAGAGCTCTGAGTTTCAAGCACCTGTGCACGGTGCTTGAGAGGCATTGAGGGGACAGGTGGTGTGAAGGCTTCAGAAAGTGAAGATGAGGAGAGTGTGACAGGACCTCGAGCGGTCTTCTGTGCGTACGAAAGAGAAGACGATGAATGTCACGCCAAATGCAAAGAAAATAGCCACTCACTAAGCATTCTCTTGCGGTGCTCGTACCTGTCACCTTCCCCCAGAGAGCGCGCATTGAAGTTTTTGGCGGCTGATCAACAATTTGCTTCAATCTCCTTTAAGAATAGAAGCATCACACTGACTTTGAGCGTCCCTGTTTCTTTTGGGCAGGGACTTGCGTGCATCCAATCACCTTTCTTTTCATTGTGTGATTTCGGCGGAGTGGTTGGGATCGATTGGCTAGGGCTTGCACTTGCTGATGATCTTTGTCTTCTGGTGACAGTTGGAGCGCCCGCGGTAGAAGGTCGATCGAAAGATGGAAGCGGGGGTGTGGTATCCTGTCTCTTTCTTTGTCTTTCCTTGAAGTTTTTGTACTGTTGAGTATTGATAACACCGCCCCTTTCTTTGGCCTTCCTCAGCAACGTCGTCAAATCTGGACTACTAGATGTTCCAGGAGATCGATAAATGGATCTTCTATTAGTTTGTCGTTCAGTATCGTCTTCGGTAGGATCATACAATATATCATTCCGAGTTTGAGCGTGAGGAGATGGCGTTGAGAACGTAGTTTCAGGAGTGCTGAAGGAAGATCGACCAGGTGTGGTCGTATCAAGAGTTGGTGTAGGAGGGACAACAATGGGCGTGCCAGGCTGGCAAGGCTTGATCGGTGTCGTATTTCGTGTGTTCATCCTAGCCCTTGGACCAACGGGACTGGGAACAGGACTAAAGGAAGAACTATAGCTTTTGGCGATGAGTGGTGGGCTTGAATCCTGCCCAAGAGAGCTGATGTCTACCCCCTCTCGAAGTAAGACTGTGCCCTCTGCCTGTAAAGCCTGCTCGAAATCTAAATCTGTGCGAGAAATGCGACGTTGCAAGCGTCGATTCCTAATATCATTAGAGACAACGGGCTGAAGGAGGAGCAGGCGGGAGGAAGTAGTGGAGGGTGTGCCTGAGGTGGCGCTTGCATTCTGGAATTCGGCAGCCAGTGTGTGGGATCCAATCAAGGAGATAGGCCCGGAAAAATGTTCAGCAGATAACAGGTGAAGGAAAGTGGCAAAAAGTGGCAAAAATTCCAACGATGATGTTATGGTAAAATTTGGACTTGTCAAGAAAATCGTGGACGGTTACCCATCATCATTTATCAATTATCATCATGTATTTTCTTCCCTTCATCCGTACCATCTGTTGAACAATCAAATAATTTAACTCTCGCATCTATCTGATAAAGCAGTATCCTCAACGCCAGAAAAATCATGTGATATGCCATAATGGTACGTAATCTTCACTGAAACAAAAGAGACTGATCAGTAGAGAGAAAATGAAACCAAGAAATGAAATGGACATCGTCGGGTAACATCGCCTGATTCATGCGGCCGTGTTTGCCAATCCAGATGTCCGTCTCTGCCGCTTCATAGCGATATTATTAGACCCCCCAACTCCACCTCCACCCGCTGCCGCCTGAGTTACGCTGACACGCGTGATACCGTTAGAGGTTGCCCCGCCTCTGGTTGCACTTGATGACATGGAACTCGACTGCGAGCGAGGTCGTGACATTAAGGATGCAATTTTAGGTAGTGCTCCACCTTTGCGCGAGCCGTTGTTGGGGTTACCGGAAGCACGGTTCCTTGAAACAAAGAATAAATAAAATGGCTATCTTCATGGCCTGTGTTTAACATACCGTTTCTTGATGACATCTGTCTTCAGTGAAAGAGGTCGAACGACACCATGAAGTTTCTGCATTTTGTACCAGTAAACCACTTTCCAGAATCGCGACAACGATTCACTCACATAAAACAGGCCGCAAGCGTTGCCTAGCATTAACAGGTCAGCAGGTGAAGGAAATCTGAGCAGAAACAATTTACACAATGGTTGACCTCCAGGATCCCTCCTCCATAACGGCGTATTCGTTGTTTGACAATTGGAACATATCGTTGGCAATTGTTCACCATCCTCTTTATTCTTCCCACTGCGTGCATTTCCAGCCTGACTCGCCCCACTGTTTTCCTCCTTTTGGCTCGTAGACACGTTTGAAGCACTTGCGCTTGTTTCGGGGGTAGCAGCTGGTAAACCACCATCTGTGCTAACACTGTCCGGGGAGTTCGTAACATTGGTACTAGTCGGTATTGATTTTCTTCGCTGAACATGTTGAGCGCCTTGCTGCAGCGACATATACTTTCTCGTCTGATCTATGGTCCGCCTTGACCCTTGAGTTCGAGGCGGATTGGGAGTTGCACCGTTGCCGGGTGCTCCGGGACTCTCCACAGAAGGTGGAGTAGATGCATTGGAAGCATTATAGGACTCCGGACTGGCAGCTGTACTCCTACCTAGTCTGTTTGCCCAGTCGCTCGCGGGACTCAATGCACCTGAATTGATACTCGATGTGAAATTAATAATGTGCGTCGGGTCAACATGAGTAAATGGAGAACTATCCGGAGGATATGCTAAACCTCCTAGATCCATTAGGTGGTGATAGTCCAACCCAGACTCCACCAGATTTTCCACATTCAGTTGGGTATATTCTTCAGCCAGTACAGCAGAGGCCGCAGCCGCAGCCGCAGACAAGCCTGTTTCGTGTTGTTCAGTGAGCTGAGTCAACATGCCTCCGTTCATTGTTGCCCTCGTCAGGTACGTTTGACCAATCCCTCCAGAAGCAGCGGAACTACTATCCTTCCCAGACCCTGCACGATCGACGACGCTATCTAGAGTTCGAAGCGGAAGATGAAAATCTGTGTTTACAACAGATGAGACATTTTTCGAAGCAAGATCGCACGTACCTTCATAGACCGGGTAAGCAAAATTGAACTGTGAAGAGGGAAATGGGGAAATATTTGTAGGACGGTCAGCGACACCAGCCGATGAAATCAGTCGCATCATACTGTTGTCCAAGTTAGATGGATCAGTCCGCAACAAACTATCAAAGTGAACATTATCGGCGGGTCGTTTTGTGCCCAGTGAGCTTTCTGTTGGGGGAAGCGGTTTCCCATTCACTTGGTGGCGGCCACCTATGTTTTGCATTATCATCTCCTGAGAAACTGTGTGATCGAAACTTGTCTTGCGAACGTGACGAGGGAAACTGCGCATCTCTTGGGATGGCGTAGCACCCACATCCAAGTCAGAGGCCTTAGGAAAGCCATACAATCCAAAAGCGGGTAGAGAAGAGGGCACGAACGAGTCGTCAAATGATGATGGATTACTCAAGTGAATTGAATGCGAATATCGATTGTCAGTCGGAAAGCCAAATGCTTCTGAGAGATGGTCTGCTGGATCCTCAAGGACGGATGGTAGTGGGTTGCTTCCAGAAGCCAAACCACCCAAAATGGGACTCGGTCTGCCAGAGGAGAGTGATGATGTACTGGGAATGGGTATGCTGGTGGACGATCTGACCAACCCCCGACTATGGACGTTGCCCTCCTTTAAACCCTCAAACAGACCTGAAATGGGGAAAGGAAACTGATTTTCTAGTGACTGAGAATGAGGCTGTTCGAAAATCATAGGGGCATCAGCCACTCGTGAGCGTGAGCGACTTGTAGGTCTCCAGTCCATTGATATCCGAGACCTGGACCGACTCATTGCCCTCCAGTCCATGGCTACAGTGCTATAAAAGGGAAGATAAGGAGGGAGAGGTAGAGTCAATCCAACGTAAGCAGGTTTAAACTCGTAGAAGGAAGGCAAGACTCACTCGGCCTCTTCAGGTACGTCCTGATTGGTTCCGTCGAAGCCAATGACACGCACCTTAGCCTTCCCTTTGTCAATTCGACGCCCACGTTCGTCTGGTTCATCCTTGACCTCAGAGGTGCCATCATTGCTTTGTTGATCTGGCATCACATCCGACTGTGAAGGCGTGTCTGGGTTCTCGTTGGTCAATTCCAAGTTCTGCCTCGCTTCCTCCTCTCCCTTCTTCTTCTTGAGAGCCAATGCCATCATACGCCATGTGATATTCTCCATCCGTTGAGCATGTGGAAGGGTTGCTTTCTGACGGGCGTACATCCTCCACACTTGAGTAGCAAGTGGATCCTCTCTTGCCATCTGCTCGAGATCGGCATCATCATCCAATGACTGAGGCTGCAGGGCAGGAGAGCCAAACACACGAGGAGAAGTGAATGGGCTGCTCACTTGCGGAGACACAGTAGATCCATGGGAGGTGAAAAGTTCATCTGTGAAAATCTTGCTGAGCAAGCTGGACTTCGAATCGGTTACAGCACAGGTAGAAGGAGTGGGAGATCGCGCAGTACATGAAGGTGCTGTTGATATAAGAGAGGCTGAGTTGTCGTTCAAAGTCCTGGGCTGAGCAGTAGTCGCGGATGCGGAGGACATCGAAAGCGACGGGGGCAAGCCGATACTCGAGCGCTCACCTGGATGCAAGACAGGGTTATACTGAATCGGATGGATAGGGGGATGAAGAGGTTTCGAATACGCCGATTTGTCGAATCGACGAACAGAATCGACATTGACAGGGATGGGTGGCCGGACAGCATTACTGGGTGGAGATTGGAGGGATGAGACTTTGTGGTTGGCTGGAGCAGGTACAATGTCAGAGATGGATCCATAATGACTGAGAAAAAAACTGACAAAAAGGAAGTTTGTCTTTGGGCATCCGGGAATGCGAAACAAGAGAGGTGTTTGAGCGTGGGAGAGATGTTTTGGATGTAAGCAGAGGTAGCTTGTAGCTGTAAGTGGGCTGGACCCAAGAACCTGAGATGTCCTGTCGAGGGGAGAGTGAGATAGTGGGAGAGGACAACGATGAGCTGCTATGCAGAGGATGAAAGCTAGAGGAAGGTGAGCTGCCTTCGGAGAAAGGTGGGAGTTGGCCGAGAACTCCGCTCGCAGCCAGGGTAGCAAATAGAGAAGGGTCTAATGGTGCCGAAAAGACAGATGCCCAGTCTGCATTGTTGAATTGTCTGAGGTTTGCGCCGGTATTGGGATTGTCAGTACTTGACTTGCGAGGGACGGAACTGAGCGGTGGAAATTGACTGGAGGAGTTTGTAGTACGAGAAGTAGTCTGAGACCAGGGGGAAGACACTGAATGTATAGAGGAAAGGTGCGGGCTGAACTCCGATAGAGAAGGTGTACTGGGAAGGGGAGATCTTGCAGAGGGCCAACCGGACGAAGGTATGTCAGATCCCCTGATATTGGATGAAGACTTCTCCATGGGAGACGGAGAATACAAACACAAAAGGCAGAAACGGACCAGAAAGAGAGAATGCGCGTCTGTGCAGGAGGAGGATAGTCAGACCAATGAAGGTTATAGTGAGAAACGAGTACCCAGATGGGACTCGGGATGGAAAAAAGACTGATAAGACTGATGGAAAAGAGGCCGCATCTCGGCCCGTGAGCGGACGACTCTCTCACGCATTTCGAATTATTATATTACAACTATCCCTGTCATTACTCAGGATTCTCGGTCTGCCCTCGCGCTCCGTGTAATAAATTGCTGATTTAAAAAAATAATTACTCAGGATTCAATATGGTCAATACCCAAACTGCTCCTGTCATCCCTCTCGGACGGTTTTTTTTGCTTTAAACCAGCTTCACGCATGAAAGGGTTGTTGTCAATTCACAAGTGACATGATAAGGGAAAAAGCGCTCGCCTATACCGGCCCCGAGTCCACCCGATTTCCACACCTAAGCCAGCAATTCTTGTAGTATCCTTCCGTCCCACTCCTCGTGGTCGATCCACTGATCGCCTTGGTACCCATCAATACGATTAGTTGCCAAGCATTCTTCTCTACGAAATCCGTCACTCAGTCCCCTCACACGTGTCACTGAATTCCGATGTCAGAGATCACATCAAGTCCTTCATTTATTCTCTCGTGGAACTGCCGTCTGGTGGTCCGGTAAACAATGGTACACTAGTCCCCGGTATTCACCAGCGGGAGAATTTCTACATATTCCATCGTGGCCCATTACGGCGTCGAAGCCCTGCCGAAGGAATTGGTGACGGAGGTGCGTGGGCTGTGTGAACTAGATTAGTTTAGTTGACAGTTTCTCTGTATTGCAAAATGAGCAACTGCACGTTGACGCTTGACAAACTTAGTGAAGAACTTCATAAACTTGAAGACATGAGACTGAGCCAACCTCAGTAGGATAGATGACGTCTTCTGAGGCCTTTTCCTCCTTGTGACTTATCGATTTCACTCCTAAATGGAATCACCAACAACTTGATCTATTTCTATTCTAAATTCAGCCCACGAAAATTATCGGTGATCATAATTAAAACATCGTTGTCCCAATAATTTGATAGGTATCTGAAGCTCAAGCCAGCCATCTCTTTTCCGCCCTCGCCAAGTATCACAAAGACGCTATTGGTGATTCTACCAAGGGTCCCGCTACTAAGACCGCTACTCCTGGGTAATAAATACACTGGCGTTGGAGGCACTCCAACGCCAGGTGCCTTTGCAAACGGTATTATTATCTCCAAAAGCTGGCAAAAGTAATGTATCTTTACATTGCGAAAACTAATACTCAACAGCCACCTGGTTCTAATAGAGGCGTGGAACTTACATGCGCCACCAATGCGCGTGCAGATCTTATATCAGCTGCGGTAGGCGAGACTAAGATTCGGCAAGCAATGTATATTAGGCAGAACCGCCCAAGAGGTGATGAATTAAGGGCAGTCCAATATCTCTGGTATCGTGTTAGCCGGTGTGGTAAATGTATTCCGAAGCCATCACCTCCTAGTTGCTAGTTGTCACTGTGGACTGATCTGCATAAGGCCGCGCGTACCAGGAATCCAACGTGTCCGCATATAATTTGGAATGGAATATTGGTTCAACATGAAGACAGGTACGTAGTCAACTTCGAAGACCAGGCATCACCGCAATTAGCGACGTGCAGTCAATTCTAAAGCTTGTCAATCGATCTAAGGTCACGACCAAACTCATGGTCCTTGGCTTCTGAAGAATGGACTATTCATTTATAATGCTCGCATTGAGATTTTCTTCAGCCACCTCGGTCTCTACCCCCTGCAGATCGGCGGATCGGGAAATGTCAGTCTCCTTGTTTGTTTGGTCTCCTGAGCTATCATTCCAACTCCAAGCTTTTCCGAGCTCTCCACGCAAACCCGCAGTAATCACAAAAGATAGCACACAAGAGGGACTGGGCCGCTGAATCAGTCTACAAGCATGCAGATAAACTGGACGAGACGGGTTCACCTCAAGTAAAGAAGAGCTGGTTGCGCGGTATGGAAAACATGCATTGCCGTCATGGTCGTCATCAACCCTAGGATATAGGCGGCCAAGCTTGCGTGGAAATATGGTTTAGCAAATTTGACCTGCTGCTGGACAGGGACCTTAGGAAGACCACTCAGATGCCGATGATAATCATAACGCAAGGCTAGGGCAATGAATGTTCCAGGTATCACGACGTCACCAAGTCCAAGCATGGTGTAACCCCGTTCTCCTGCCAAGAATAAAGACTTCGGCCAGAGAAGTTTGATTGGTACATCAAGGGACGTTGCAACTTGAACCATCTGTTTTGAAAGGCGTCAGTAAACCCAGCTGGCCAAGGTGATGCAACTTACCACTTCAGTTCCAAATACCCACCAAATGTCGTAGAAGAAGAGGCCACCTAAGAGAATTGAGCCAGTTTTGAAGGAATCAATCTTAAAGAGGGTCAAAGCGTTGTGAGAGAATGAGAAGCCGAAAATGTCCGTGACCAGGATGGACTTTCGCGACGTTGCACCAGCATTATAGAGTAAAGAAGGTACGAAAGCAAGGGGAAATGAGATAACTGTAGGCATTCTCCAGGAAAGGGATAGAACATCTATCATGGTACATCCTGAATGTTTTAAATCTGCGAAAGGTTCACATGATACCAACCTTTTTTGTTCCTCTGAACGATGAACGTGAAGCGATGGAAGGATCTCCAGCGTTGTTCGCCGGCTAACCATCGAATGAGGGCTGTTAAGGACTGCAAGACTTGAGCAACATAGTCCACTGAAAGACCAGTCACGTACTTTCCAAACACTTCCAATGCCAACAATAGAGAAGTACCAGCTGAGCAGCCAATTAATCCAGTCTGTCCCCAGGTATTTCACAATCGTGTAAAATCCAAGCAGGACAACAGACCCAGTCTGAGATTCGTGACAATGGCTGAGGTTACACTCAAAATCGCAAGAAATGAGATGCTCACAATGGGAAACAACCAGGCATCCTCCGAGGACATGCGTTCGTCATTCTCTCCCTCACATTGTTCATCTATCTCAGAGATATTGGCCCCTCCTTTACCAGGACGGACTCTAACCTGCTTCTACCACAAAAGAAGTTATCAGAGACATCCCCCAAGTGAATGGATCTGAATACCGGTAGTGAGCCATATGAGCCGGCATAAATTGACAGTGTCGCTAAACTAAGAAGGCCAGCGTACGAAGAAAGGAGGTCCCAGTCTATGGTATTCATCACTACTCATAAAGAGATGTACCAACGTGCAATTGTCAAGCCAGGATGATGACGGACGTGGACTCACTGTTGCTGAGGCATTGTTTATTACTGATTATGAACCAAAAGTTTTAACTGACATGGCTGACCAATATGAATTTATTTTATTTAAGTGATTACAGAGGAGCATTCCAGGTTCTAAATTTTGGAGATCATCTAACCTCTGTTCTTCATTGCTGTAGCATGCGAAGTCAGAAGGGAATACACTGAACCGTCTGGATAGACGGCATAGCCATCGTCAGGGGTATTTCCGCTGTTTTTGAAGCCGTCAGTTCAATAAAATCCAGATGGCAGCTCGACTGAACACTAACCTGGGGAGGTGGGATCCAGATTGCCTGGTGTAAGCACACAGTCAGCTTTACCTTCCTAAAACACTCGAAAGCTCACCAAATAAGGTCACCAGTCAGCTCTGACGAGACTATTTGGTTGAACCAGGTGGTATAGGTCGTTACTTGATTCAATGTAACGCCGAATTCTTCAAGTATAACAGGTTTGTTAGCTTCTTTCATACTTGTGGCATGATCAGCGATCCACTGAGCTCCCCAAGCTGTTTCGTTACCACCTTGACCCCATGGTGTTGGGTACGACTATAGCAACCATATTAAATATTAAGACTGCTGAAGCAGATTCTTGGTAACCTCCGACTCACATGGAAAGTGCCAAAGTCGATTGAAGAAATAATGAGATTGGCATCAAAATCAACCCCCTCGCTCCCTCTGATAAAGATAGTTTTTAGGTATTCTCAGGGAAGCATGGATAAAAGACCTCTTACTGGTATGGGTAGGTGGGTGCACTGGGTTGGTTATAGAAACCCTCGTCACCGATGGCCACAAGATGGTTGCTATCTAGAGACTTGATGTATGCTGACATCTCTTGTACCCAGTTGGTGATCGTGGTCGTGGTACAGCTCCCCGAGGTGGTGCTTCAAGATATAAGGCGTCGTGTTCCAGGCAATGTGTGAGCTAGCTTACCCAGTGGTCCCTCTGCATCTCGGTTCGTTGGCCAGTTCCCAGGCCAGAATGCCCGGTTCGTTCACATACCGACCTACAAAGGTCTTCACATAATTCTTGAATGCATCCTATCGGTTGTTAGCTTCAGCTTCCGAGTATGGAGTTATCCAAACCAACCTTAACATCGGTGTTGGTATAAAAGAGATCATGGGGTTGACCGTTGCCAACAATTTGGTTGACATAAACGTCCATACCACCGTAATCTGCCCTGAAAGAATCCACAATGAGTTGTAGGTATTCACCCGATTGGCTGATAGTATCTGACCAGTTGTTCGTCCTGTGAAATCGAGATCAATCCGAGGTACCAGAGTTACAGAAAGGATACTTACAGTGCCACAATTAGGCGGATTCCATTTGCCTTTGCAGCTGCGACTACATTATCTGTGTTTCGTCAGGTACAACCAAGTCCTGGGTTCAGTTTTACAGACCGAAATTCTGGAGGCCAGTAGCACCAGTGTTGATGGTCGGCTGGCTCCCAGTCCAGGACTGGTAGTAATTACCATTGGGCGAAGTTACCTCGTTGAAACCCCTGACGGCGTCATCAACCCTTGTTCGCTGTTGAGGTTGAGCTGTACATACCATGTTCTGACGGTTGTCCCGCCAGCTTTAGCAATATCTACAAACGCTTGATTCATGTCAGTGGTACTGAGACCAGTCAAGCCCATCCAATACGCGTTGCCACTAGCAGTAATTGTAAGCTGTTAACACAGAATGGGAAATAGAAGAGTCTCTCGACAAACCCGACGACTGTGTATGCTTTCCCGTTTAGTGTGAATTCTGTTCCAGATGTCTTGACAAATCCCGTAGAGACGGGAGACGGAACACCTGATGTTGGACCAGGACTTGTAACTGTATTTGATGGAGGAATAGTAGGGGAGATTGCCCCAGGAATGCATTGCGAATACCAATCGTTCTGGTAGACACAGGCAGACCCAGAAATACATACTGTGGAAGGGAGTAAGCACCAGGTGAGACAAGACGGAGAAGACGTTGCTTGACCTGTTTCTCCTGTCCAGTCATTTCCCCCACATTGCCCCCACGCCGGGACAACTGCGACTACCTGCGAGAGAGAGATGGCTAGGGTGATCAAACTAGCAGCAAGCTTCATTGAAAAACTTGGAAATATCAAGAATACTATCTGTTTTAATACCATTGATACACGGTCGGGTATTTTTCGCTGAAGGCCCCGTGAAATCCGTTCAAGCGAAA
>Ga0157366_1000483_pt1 | contig 17974 bp, 15 predicted proteins | sample AttbisABBM1_FD_113149 | JGI IMG/M metagenome (GOLD analysis project Ga0157366, IMG submission 113149) | Fungus gardens microbial communities from leaf cutter ant in Botucatu, State of São Paulo, Brazil - Atta bisphaerica ABBM1 | ecosystem: Host-associated > Fungi > Mycelium > Unclassified ...
GAAGCCCGTAAGCTGTTAGCTAATGGCGTCGATCCCAGTGAAAACAAGAAAGCCGTTAAGGTAGAGCAGGAGCAAGAGGCAATAACGTTTGAAGTGGTTGCCAGAGACTGGCACGCCAGCAATCAAAAGTGGTCTGCATCGCATAGCGCTCGTGTATTAAAAAGTCTCGAAGATAATCTCTTTGCTGCCATTGGTAAGCGGAACATTGCTGACCTCAAGACACGGGATCTACTTGTCCCCATCAAAGCGGTGGAGTCATCCGGGCGTCTTGAAGTCGCCGCCCGTTTACAGCAGCGAACTACCGCGATTATGCGCTTTGCCGTTCAGAGCGGCTTAATCGACTACAATCCTGCGCAAGAGATTGCCGGTGCGGTTGCTACGGCGAAAAGACAGCATCGTGCAGCTTTGGAGCTTAATCGTATTCCTGAATTACTTCATCGCATTGATCACTATTCCGGAAGACCATTAACCCGACTTGCTGTCGAACTTACCTTGTTAGTCTTTATCCGCTCAAGTGAGCTGCGCTTTGCCCGCTGGTCAGAAGTGGATTTTGAAACGGCCATGTGGACGATTCCGGGAGAGCGTGAGCCCCTGGAAGGTGTTAAACATTCTCAGCGTGGCTCTAAGATGAAGACTCCACATCTTGTTCCCTTGTCACGACAAGCTCTCTCCATTTTGGAAAAGATCAAAAGCATGAGTGGAAACCGTGAGCTGATTTTTGTGGGCGATCACGATCCTCGTAAACCGATGAGTGAGAATACGGTTAATAAGGCTCTAAGAGTAATGGGTTATGACACGAAAACGGAAGTGTGTGGACATGGTTTTAGGACAATGGCTTGTAGTTCACTGATTGAGTCAGGATTGTGGTCGAGGGATGCTGTGGAGCGGCAGATGAGTCACCAGGAGCGTAGCTCTGTGCGTGCGGCGTATATCCATAAGGCGGAGCATCTTGGGGAGCGTAGGTTGATGTTACAGTGGTGGGCTGATTATCTTGATGCGAATCGGGAGAAGGGAGTGAGTCCGTTTGATTTTGCTAAAAAATAATTGAAATGTGCTGAGATACTTTGATTAGAAATCTCAGTGTATTTTCTATAAGTTAATGATTATTATCAACTATAACATATTATCTTTCATTTGAAGATCGTCTGCTTATGTAAATGTGATGAAGATTACAGATGTTTACTATCGACTTCTTTAGTCTTAGTGCTGTGAATAATAGCGAATATATCCAAGCTTGGATTGTTTTTAGGAATAAAGAATTAAATGGAAATAATGAGTTTTGAGGAAGTAATTACTTATCTACATAAGAAATCTCGGCCATACTCTCTACTTATGGGGAATGGTTTTAGTATGGCCTATGATAACGAAATATTCTCTTATAACGCCCTCTACAACTTTTTAACTTCAAGAGATGATCAACTAATAAATAAACTTTTTGATGTGATAAAAACTAAAAATTTTGAATTAGTAATGCAGCAATTAGATACAACATTGGCTTTATTAAAGGCTTTTGGCTCGGATGATAAGTTGCAGAGTGATATTATTTTAGCAAGCAAAAAGTTGAAAGACGGTTTGCTAAGTTCGATACATCAACTTCATCCTGAGCATGTATATAAAATCCCAGAGAAAAAAATAATTGCTTGTGCTGAATTCTTAAGTTTATTTATTAAAAGCGGCGGGCATGTTTTTTCTACGAATTATGACATGTTATTATATTGGACCCTTATGAGAAAGCATGTTGAAAATGCTATCGATGGCTTTGGTCGAGAGATAGAAAATCTTGATGAAATGCTCCGTGGAGAAACGCCAGAATATTCTGTTCTTGTGTGGGGGCCAAACATAGAGAACCAAAATGTTCATTATTTACATGGTGCTTTACATATTTTTGATTCAGGGATTAATATTGAAAAGGAACAATATGATCAAAGTAATTTTTTATTAGAGAAGATTAAAAAAAGACTTGATAGAGGAAGTTATCCAATTTTTGTAACAGCCGGAAATGGAGATGAGAAACTTAACCATATTAGGCATAATAGATATCTATCACATTGCTTTGATAAATTATCATCATTAGATGGTTCTTTGATTACTTTCGGTTTTAACTTTGGTGAGTATGATGAGCATATCATTGATGCGATCAACAAAGCCACCCATGCTCAAAATAAAACACCTCCAAAACTATGGAGTGTGTATATCGGGGTTTATTCTGATAATGATGCGGAACATATTCGTTCAATTCATTCAAAATTCCACGCGAAAGTGAAAATTTTTGATGCAAAAACAGTTAATGTTTGGGGCGACTGATAATACTATCTAACAGTAGAGATAATAACTTTTACATTATTATCTCTATTTTTGGAAATTAACATAAATTCACAATATTGACAGCATCTGGAGTGCTTATGTTTTCTAAAACAAAATTCTTTATCATGATCCTGTTTGACACTATAATTGATGGCCACTTATTTTCCCAAGCTTTGTAAGCATGCCAAGAATATCCGAACTTTAATTCCTTGCTCATGTTTTTCATTGAGTGTGAAATAGCTTTTTGGAATATATCCTCTAAGGACGTGTTTTTTATCTCTACTATTGTCGCAAGATAAATTAACCAGTTGGCTAAATGAACATATTGTTCCCAAGCACTATTTTCCCCAGTCAGCTGGATTTTATCAGATATTATTTTCTCTATCATTTTAAGAGCGCGTTGATCTGTGATTAATACTCCAATAGCAGATAATGAAACCACTATTTCATAGAAGTTATGTTCAATCTTAAGATAATCTCTTGTAAAATGATGGTTATCAAATATTACTTTCCTGATATTATCTAAAGAGTTTTCTGCCTTTTTATCAACCTCGCAAATTTGTAAGTTAAGTAAAGAGAAGAAATCATTAATTTCCATATTATCAATAACTCTAATTCCATAACAATGGAAATAATATTCTTTTAAATATGTTTCAACTTTCCCCCTTGAAACTAAAAACATAGAGGAACCGATAACATTTTGTTTAGAAAAATTTTTATACTCATTTATAATAGCCTTTAGATTTGTATCTCCAAGAGAATAACCAAGTATTACCACTGTATTTTCATAGATAATTGAACTAAGTTTCTTTGAGAAGTAGGATTCATGATTAATAAATTTAAAATAATCATCAGACGTCACAACCATATTAGGTGGTGAATCTATAGAACCATGAACATGGTAAATTTTTATTTTTGCTTGCGATTTAGGTATTGGCAATCCGGGAGCTAATGATTGGCAGTCTTTGATAGGTACTATATCTTCAACAAGCTTATCATAATTAGTGGTTATTATTTTAATGCTACGGCTATTTAGAAATTCTACAATTGGTTTGTTGTCATGTGATAGTTTTATTTTACCAATTATTTCAGCAAGTTTTGAGTGAAGGTCCTGTTCTTTTTTTTGATATTCAATATAAATAATTTGTGCTGCTTCCTCTAAACTCAACGGATTTTTTTTATTTTCTGGAAATAGTGATTCTTTTATTTTTTCGATGTCACCTAAACTATCGCAAGCTTCTTCTAACAATTCTTGCCAACTAGGGGCTTTGTTACTAGTCAGTGCCTTAGAGAAGCCAGTTCCTGTAAAAAGACATAATCTATTTGTTACTGCCGCGTATGCCACTTCGTAAATTGAGCTCATTCTAGTTCCTTTTAAATCAATAATGTTCTTCTGTATATGAATAAGCTATAGAAAGCTTATAATTCCATGGTGAAACATAAATCTAATGTTTAGTTGATGAAATGCCTGTTCGTGATTGAAGTGTTGCATGCTATCAACATAACCATTATTTTATTAGACATCCCTGACGTACTCAAGTATGTATCAATGCCTGTTTGTTATTGATCTATAACCCATCTCAGGTTTATTGAGATGGGAAGATAAATATTGACGAGGATAAGGATCCTATATCTAAACTGGCATTTTCAACTCAAATCCTCCCTGAATGATGAAATCGCTGAGCAATTCTGCAGCCTTGATATTCACTTTATAGGGAGGAATGACTTGTCCTTCAAGTGCTTCGAAGTAAGCTTTAGCTTTTTTCTTATCGACTGTTGCTTTCAATTCATCAAAACGACCATATGCATTGAGGTTTGCTTCGGTTGTCCTAGTGTTCATCAACGTAATAAGCTTGTCAGCATTAACACCCAAGAATTTAATGATGGTTTCGATCTCCGCATTCTTCGCTTGGGCTTGGTAATCGGTTAGGTAATCACGGAAGCTACGTGTTGGCTCTATCTCTATATCACCACGCTGTATATCCCGTAAAAATATCTCGGCGATTTTCTGTTCGTCTTGTGAAAGTGAAGAAAAAGAGCGCTGTAGTTCACTTAGTGTTGCCTCACGCACTTCGTGATTGCTGTCCTGCAATACTTTGATATATTTTTTAAAACGTGAGTTCATATAGTCAGCATCGATCTTGCCGGTATCGATCTCTGAGATATGGCTATCAATATCGAAAGGAATTGAGTCCCTTCCAATGCCGTCACCGCTTTTGGCTAGTTCTTTGTAGCGCTGTAGCAGAGTGAGATATTGTTGATGAAGAATATTGATTGTAACCGTGCGAGTTGGATCATCTTCATATTTATATTCGGTTTGCTCCCAAGTAAAACCTTGGATTCTGGCTGCTTCAAGGAAGCTATTGAATTCCTGAAAATATTTTGCAAAAGTAGCTCGCTCACTCAAATCTGCTGGCAATTGTTTGAAATCATCGATTCCAGCATCGTCAAAGATGGTAGAGATTTCGACGAAGCTTGCATTCATTCTCTCGATGTTACTTGGCAGTCGGTTAACGAAAAGAGCAATCGGTTTATCACCAGAATATAGCTTCACCGCAGCATCTATATTTCTTTTCATAGTATGTGGCTTGCGATAATAACGAATTGTGCCAAATGGCTTATCTGGACCAAATAAACGGTTGGTACGGGAAAAAGCCTGAATAATGTTTTCGTATTTCAACACCTTGTCAAGGTAAAGTGTATTCACCCATTTAGAGTCATAGCCGGTAAGCATTTGATCCACGACAATAAGTACATCGAGCTGTTTATCGGGTTCGATCACAATGCGTGTGTAGGGTTTTTTATGAGCCAACCTGGCAGCAACGTCTTTCTTGAATTTACCATGGCTTCCAAGGTCGAAGTTTTGCCCATATGCTAGGTTGTAATCTTTCAGTATTTCGATAAGGCCGTTAGTTTTAAACGTAACGTCGCCGGTGCTGTCATCATCGTTATCAATATTAGGATCAAAAAGAGCGGTAATCTTTAGTGCTGGGAGTCTCTTTTTAATCAGTCGGTAGTAGGTAATTGCCTCCCGGATACTATGTGATGCAAAGATAGCGTGAAACTTGCCACCCTGACTGAGGACAACCCAGTTGTTTGCAATATCCTGAACGACTGCGTTCTGATGCTCTTCACGACTGTACTGGCTATTGGGCAAATAGTCTTCTATACCATACTGATAAACACCTAAATTATCCCGATGACCAGCCATCGTGACGTCGTGCATATAGTGATTGAAGACTTTGTTTTTTTTGGGATCTGTAAAAACTTCTGAAGGTGTGACAGCTTTTGCTTTTTCTAATGCCACTGCCTGCCTTAGGTCCTGGTCACGGTATGTCTTTACTTGGTAAGGATCAAAACCTAGGACATTTTTATCACGGATGCCATCGGCGATGCTGTAGCGGTGCAGCTCATTGCCGAAAATATCAGTAGTAGTATTGTCCTTACGAGTGTTCTCTTTGTGAATTGGAGTACCGCTAAAGCCAAAAAATACAGCTCCTTTAAAGCTTTCCTTAATATAGATAAGCATATCGCCAAATGTTGAGCGGTGGCATTCATCGATGATAAATACAATGCGCTTGGTCCGTATTGTTTCTAGATCGTGCGCCTTGAGTCCATCCTCCTCATCTTTGAGGAGACTCATTTTCTGAATAGACGTCACAATTAACGTATCTGCGGGGTCTTTGCTCTTAAGTTTATTGATAAGAATACTGGAATCTTCTGTAGCCTGTACTGAATTCTCATCACCTGCGAAATCTCGATATGCCAGTAGAGTCTGAGTGCTTAGTTCTATACGGTCGAGAAGGAATACTACCTTATCCGCGTCCTTAGAGTTTGCGATCAACTGGGCAGATTTGAAGCTTGTCATTGTTTTGCCCGCACCCGTGGTGTGCCAAATAAAACCGCCTAGACGATTAGGATTTTTCCAGTCGGTTTTTGCTACTTTGTCGGAAATCGCATGGGCGGCGTAGTATTGATAGCTGCGCATGACTTTAAGTATGCCATCTGATTCATCAGCTACGGTATAAAAACCGATCAGCTGATGTGCCATAGGGATGGAGAGCAGCCCGGAGATGAAGGCTTTCCAGTCATTGATAGGTTCGTTATTAAAGTCCGCCCAGCGAAAGGCATAGTCTTTATTAAAAGACCCATCTGGTCCGGGATTTGCAAAAAACAGAGCCTCTTTTGGCTCCATCGCTACAAAAATTTGAACAAGGGAAAAGATACCCTTGAAAATACCTTCGCGGGAATACTTTTGAATCTGATTATAGGCCTGACTTACCGGTACGCCGCTCTTCTTCATCTCAAGATGGATTAAGGGCATGCCATTGATCAGCAATAGCAGATCGCCACGCCGATCATTAAGAATCGTTGAGGCACGAGAAAACCGGGGTTGTTGTACAATTTGGTAGCGGCTCTGGCCAGCGGCAATTTCATGTCGATCGTAAATTTTGAGACTTACTTCCTTACCGAAGTGCAGCTTATCTTCTTGGTTGTCACGTGTAATGGCAACTGTCTTGCCATTAATAAAGCTATTTAACTTGAGTGGGGTACGCAGTTCGGTGATCTGCTCCATGATTTGCTGCATTTCCCCCTCTGTGAGGGGGATGTCGTTAAGCCGGTCAATACCGCGATTATTTTCAAGGAGAATCCTGGCCCAGTTTTCAATCAAATCCTTCTCACTCGGATTCTTTAGGATTGCTGACTCCCAACCTCGCTGGGTTAACTCACGGACTACAGCACGCTCAAAGTCGGCTTCAGTGGAAAAAGTTGTCATGGCTTCTGTCCTTAGGTTTCTTAGACCGCTCTTGGTTCAAACAAACATCTTTTCCAAGCAAGCAGATTTGATTTGTTTGAGTTTTCGCAGCTGTATAGCATGTTGGGATATTAGCTCATCTAGCTTGCGGAAGTAGTTGCCGATTTTTTTTTGTTCATTGATATTTTTTGGAAAGTAAACAATGGTATCTTTCAAAGCTGTTTTGGAGACAGATAATACTTTGGTGCCTTGCATTATTGGAATAAGCTGATCATGAAAACAATTTGAGTTCATGAAGTACCCCAGATAAGCAGGTGCGAAACAAATTGACGGGCGAAGTGCAATAGTGTGAAGTCCAGAAAATATAATATTATCACCAACATTTACCAGCTCAGTGCATTTTCCAACAGAAGAATCTTCGGCTGCATCTGCGATAATAATATCACCATCTTTTAATTTAGAAGAGCTTGCATTGCCGATTAACTCTAAATTAGAAATAAAGGGGATATCACTATTATTAGCGTCAATTACTTCACCGAATTTTACTAAAATATCGCCATAATGAATGTTTTTGGCCGGGCCAGAAACATAATTCAAATATACCCTTGAAAGTGCATTGTTTGAAATCGGTTGTGTAATGTTGCCTAATAAATTTTTTTCCCATTCGCCCTCAAATCCTTTGAAGCGAATTTCGGGTTTAGTAGCTCCGCTTTGAGGGAACATTCTTTGCTGCATTGCATGCTTCAGTGCTACTAGCTTTTCATGTTTGTGCTGATGAAGCTCGGTCAATCGATCCAGCTCTTTGAAAAACGCACAGATTTGGCTTTGTTCAACGGTTCCTGGAATTGTAATACCTCTCTTTTTCCAATCTTCAGCATCAAAAAAGAGTTTCTCAATGTCTACTCCGTAAGAACTCAGAAAAAATTTCCGTTTCATGTTGGGTAGGCTTGATATGATTGTAAGAAATTCCGCAGAAATTTCACTGTTTCCAACCGCTACAAGATACTCGTTAGAGACAATGGCGTTATCTAATTTGGCAGGGATTATCCCCGTAGCACCATGAACGACTTGGCGCTTGGAAATGATAAAATCCCCAGCCTGAAGCTGGGTGTAGTTTTTCACCAAAATATCTTTTCCGAATAGATGACCTCGGGAAACTACCCCGCCATTGCGCCGCTTAACCGTAATGAGTTCGTATTGTTGATTGTCCTCTAATGTGATTGGACGCTTAACTTCGGAGAGGATTGTTCCAATTGATTTCTCTACCCAATCTTCTTTAAAACCGCGAATCCGAATCGGTGGGGCCTTGTGATCAGTTTTCTTCGCCATCTTATTTACCTGCCAACAAGGTTTGCAGTTCTTTGAGGCCCTTAAGATCAAATTCGTTGCCATCCAGCTCACCAAGCATGCCAGCCAACTCCTTCTCGGTCTTTTGTATATCACGAGCATTATCGGCATAAGTTATTTCATATTTTTTTATCAACGCTTGTAGCTTGCTGGTTAGGATATCGATTTGCTGCCCTGGCAGGCGATGGAGGGCGTCATTAAGCGGCGTAATCCACTTCCGTTTCAGTAATTCGTTCACTTGTGCATCACTCAGACCTTCAATAGTCTTTTTGGTTAGTAGGTGCAGGGTGGCGGTGTCCTCTTTAATCCCAGCCTTAAGCGCACCTTCTTCCGTCAATAAATCGGCTACTTGAATAATTTTTGCCTCATAAGAGTCAGTATCTAAACTGCCGGATTTTTTCATATCGGCCTTAAATTGCTTCGCTTCTTTGGCCACGATGGCATTGACAAATTTTTCACCGGATTCATGTACAACTTCGCTATCTTTTTCCTCTTCGCTGAGGCTTTCTAGGAATTGAGTAATGGATGAGCCAATTTCGCTCATTCTGGTTTCCTTTTTGCGCAGCGCATCTAACTGCTCATTAAGGTAGGTCGTTTGTACCAGCTCAAAGGGCAGGATATGACCTTTCCAGCCATCCTGTATTTCGACGTCTCTGCCATTTTTCTTTTTGATGACAAGGTTTGGATCTACCTTGCGAGTAGCCTCGAAGCTTTCGGTCTGAATGATTTCAAGGTCGACAACAATTTGCTGCCATTGGTCTGACAGCAATTGATAGGCTTGATACTTATCGATTAGTTTCAGAGGTGTAAGGCGAGTAAAAATGTTCTCACCAATCATAGACTTTTGTTTTGGTATCGGGAGAGTCATTACGTTATCGATCAATTTGCACTTAAGATAATCGGGGAAATCAGCGAAAGCGTCGGCAAAGTGGGCTTCAAATTTTTGTACCTGAGGGTTATTGCGGATGGCTTGTGTAAGGTCATCAACTTTTGGGGCAACGTAGGGAGTATCGTTGTCAATAAATAGTTCAGCACGCAAGCCGGGAAATGCCTGCCAAAAGTCATCCAAATCATCGAGCTCAGTTTTTGGGATGCCACCGAACATAGAGGCGTAGAGATCCCAAGTCTCAGTAGGCTCTGAGGAGTTTACATAGCGTGGGATATTCAGGTTGTAGCTATTTTTGCGGATTTCTTCTTTTGTCACGACCTGGCTAAAGCCCGGTACATTTTGGCGACCGATAACAGTGTCACTGATTTTTTTAATGTCGCATGAGCGCAACTTATTGTTCTTGCCTTCTTTGACAAAGCCTTTAGAGGCATCAACGATCAGTACATCGCTGTGTTTGCGTTTCTGTTTGAGCACCAAGATGATGGTGGGAATTCCAGTGCCAAAGAAAATGTTAGATGGGAGCCCAATAACAGTATCAAGATGGTCATTTTCGATAAGATTCTTACGGATCTCACCTTCTTCTCCACCTCTGAACAGTACGCCATGAGGCAATACTATCGCCATGATGCCATCAGGCTTCAGGTGATAGAGATCATGCAGAAGAAAGGCATAGTCGGCCTTGGATTTTGGGGCGAGGCCGAAACGAGAATATCGCGGATCAGTGTCCTTATGCTCGGGATCCCATTTTTGCGAGTAAGGTGGGTTTGAAACTACGGCATCAAGGTAGATCGGATTGTAAGAGTTGATTGGATCCTTGTCATCGAAAAACGGCCAGTCTTCTTCCAGAGTATCTCCGTTTCTGGTGACAATATTGGAGGGTAGAATACCGCGCATGATGAGGTTCATACGAGTAAGGTTATAGGTGTTTTCCTTCAGCTCTTGAGCGAAGTACTTAATCGATCCTTCATTACCCATGTGCTTGGCGATGGACTTACCGATGTTTAGCAGCAGCGAGCCAGAGCCGCTGGTTGAGTCATAAATATCGATTTTTTCCTTACCCTTCACGTGATCTGCAATGATTTCAGACATAAGCACTGAGACTTCGTGAGGGGTGTAGAATTCACCCGCCTTCTTTCCGGCGTTAGCGGCGAACATGCTGATGAGATACTCGTAAATAAAGCCGAGGACATCATAGTCCTGGCGTCCATCCATTGGGATATCTTTGATTAACTGGATGAGTTCACTGATAGCTTTGGTCTGCTTCACAGCCGTATCACCGAGTTTGCTCAAGCCGGTTTCAAGGGTCTTAAAGATACCGTCGAAGAGACGTTTGTGATCAGGATGAATAAGGCGGCTGAAAGCGGAGAGAGCCTCTCGTACATCAGATACCTGGAAGTCGCTACCTAACTCTAACCATGTAGAAAACAAATGATCATGAATGATGAAGTAACCAAGGTTGCTCTTGAAGAAGTTTACAGTTTGTTCATCTTTTTCTGAAAGGTTCTGGATATCCTCTTCACTGAATTCTTGGCTGATTGCGAAGCTCTCAAGCTTATCCGATAGATACTTATAAAAGATGAAGCCGAGGATGTAGTCTTTATATTCATTCGCATCGATTTTTGAACGCATCTGGTTGGCCGATTCCCAGATTTTTGCCGCAAGTTGCTGTTTATTCACTATAAGTCCTGTTAAAAGCAATTATTTTTCGAAAAGGGCTATTTTGAGTTTTTGATTGTACGTTTGATAAGTGCATCTTGCCAGCTGGATGGCCTTACGAGTCTGCGCTAATGAGGATACTGAAGTGTCGTTCGGCGTGAAGATAAGCTAGGGTGAGCTACTAGCAAATCTGGGAGAAGTGCTTGAATCTGCATGCTGGTCGCCAGCGGCATCCTATCTTAATTGGGACTGTGTTCGGCACGGGCGGCGAAACCCATGTGCAGGTTTTTTATCGACTTGTAGATGATGGATAACCATGAAAAGAAGATGGATGTTCTTCATCATCGTAGGCAAGGACTTTCTTCTCAAAGTTTTTACTGATTTATCTTATGCTTCCCCCGAATGAGCGTTCTTCATTGTTGTAGGACTTGGTGTGTTCTTTGGCAAAGTATTCCAGGTGGCTCCGTAACTTCAGTATCTGTTGCCCAAAGCGGTCCACCCGAAGACGCTCCAGATAGTGCGGCGTATTGTTGAGGTTAACCAGCGTCCTGTACTCAGGGAATTCGAGCAGCCCCAGCGCACTTAGCCATGCTTCGCAAATGTAACTCCCCAGGTTATAGTCTTCTTTCGAATAATTCCCTAATCCCTTAAACGTATCTTTGTTGACGAATATCGCCATGTGGTAATGTGATTTACCGCTGGTTCCCACCTCACGCACCCAGACGTATCTCAGGTCCGTTGGACACACCTGATGGCCTTCCCGCTTACGTCGTTTCTGATGGGCTGTGACACGGGATATTCGACCCGTTATTTGGTGCCGTACTTTATGCCATGGTGGTGAAATCAAAATGACCAAAGAAAGGATGAAAAGGGCTGGAAAGATTTATCTGAAATCCTGTGTGCTTTACGTTGTGATCCTTGCGCTGGGGTTTTGTCTGCTTAGCTGGCATCCCTGGTACTGACAGCACATTCTCAGCTCGTCTGAAATTGTTTTAAACCTTCTTCCCTTTATTTTCATCTGCCTACAGGCCGTACTTCCCTCCGGAAGTACGGCTTTTTTCATTTATATGTTCGGGGAATTTTCCATGAAACTAGCCAGCCGCTTTGTTGCGGTCAACCTTGTACGCCGTGACCGCCCGTTAACCCGCGATGAACTGGCGCACTATGTGCCCAGCGTATTTAGTGAAGAGAAACATGATTCCCGCAGTGACCGGTACACGTATATCCCAACCATTACCCTGCTGGATAACCTACAACGCGAAGGGTTTCAGCCGTTCTTTGCCTGCCAGACCCGCGTGCGCGATCTTAATAAGCGTGACCACACAAAGCACATGCTGCGTCTGCGACGTGAGGGGCAAATCGCTGGCAAACAGGTCCCCGAAATCATCCTCCTCAACAGCCATGACGGCTGCAGCTCATACCAGATGCTGCCAGGCCTGTTTCGCTTTGTCTGCCAGAACGGACTTGTCTGTGGCGAAACCTTTGGCGAGGTGCGCGTGCCGCATAAGGGCAATGTGGTGGAGAAAGTCATTGAAGGGGCTTATGAGGTACTGGGGATATTTGACCGTGTGGAAGAAAAGCAGGATGCCATGCAGTCGCTGTTACTTCCCCCGCCAGCACAACAGGTGTTTGCCAGAGCGGCGCTGACGTACCGCTTTGGGGAAGAGCACCAGCCGGTGACGGAAGCACAGATTCTGTCTGCGCGCCGCTGGAAGGATGAAAGCGGCGACCTGTGGACCACCTACCAGCGTATCCAGGAAAACCTGATTAAAGGTGGTCTGCCGGGCAGAACAACGCAAGGCAAACGTGCTCATACCCGTGTAATCAAGGGCATCGATGGTGACGTAAAACTCAACAGGGCGCTCAGGGTGAGGGCAGAGAACATGATGGATTTACTCGGCAAATAACCACCAGCATCACGTCATCGCAATCAATCCCCAGATATTAATCCCTATTCAACTTATTCAGGTATAAGGAAAAACTCAAATGACCAACAAAAATTTGCCACTATTCACACCCGAAGCAACCGTTCCTGTTGCGGCTCAGCAGCAGATTGCCGCCACACCGGTTACCGATGAGAACCGCGTCAGCTTCTGGCCGCAGCACTTCGGCAGCATACCGCAGTGGATAATCCTTGAACCGACAGTCTTCGCGTGGATGGACCGCTTCTGCGCCAACTACAGCGGCGGCATCTGGAATTTTTATACGCTCAGCAACGGCGGCGCGTTTATGGCCCCGGAGGCGGAGAACAATGAACCCTGGTCGCTGTTTAACACCCTGAACGGCAACGGCGGTGAACTCAGCGCTGAAGCTGCCGGGATAGCGGTCTGTCTGATGGCGTACAGCCACCACGCCTGCCGTACCGAGTGCGACGCCATGACGGAGCACTACTACCGCTTGCGGGACTACGCGCTTAAACACCCTGAATGCAGCGTCATCATGCACATCATCGACTGAGGGATAAGACGATGGAACAACAGTTACCGCTGTTTGCCCGTGAATTAGCCCCTGCCGACCAGCAGACGATCAGGGAAGCCTTAACCCTGCTGGCGTGCCAGCTACGTGAGCCAGGCGCGCCATTTACCTCCAGTCATGCCGTCCGCGACTGGCTACGTCTGCAGCTTGCGTCACTGGAGCGGGAAGAATTTACCGTCCTTTTTCTTGATAACCAGCATCGCCTGATAGCCCACGAAACCCTCTTCACCGGCACCATCAACCATACGCAGGTCCATCCCCGCGAAGTGGTGAAATCCGGTCTCAGGTATAACGCTGCTGCTGCCGTGCTGGCACATAACCATCCCTCCGGGAAGGCGGAGCCCAGCCAGGCCGATCGTCAGGTCACTACGCGTATTCAGCAGGCGCTGGATCTGGTGGATATCCGTCTGCTGGATCACCTGGTTATCGGCGGAATGGATATTGTTTCCTTTGCTGAACGTGGCTGGCTATAGGGAATAAATCGTGATGAAAATTATCAGCAAACGCCAGGCGATGGCGATATATCGCCAGTACCCGCAGTCCCGGCTGTTTCGCTTCTGTACGGGTAAATAAACATGGTCCGGCAGCGTCTGCCACTATGCCGAGCGGGAAGTCCAGGATATCAGCGGTGTGCTGGCCGTCTTTGCAGAGCGCCGTCAGGACCGCAACGGCCCATATGTCGTCCTGCGCAGCGTCACGCTCAATTAACGTTAATTTAAGGAAAGCTAAATTGTCGAATGAAATACCGGCAGTAAACCACGATATCGCTGAACCCTGGTGGGGCCTTAAGCCCACCGTAACACCATGCTTTGGCGCACGACTGGTGCAGGAGGGCAACCAGGTGCACTATCTCGCCGACCGCGCCAGCATCACCGGTCAGTTCAGCGAGGCGGATTTACGCCATCTTGACCAGGCCTTTCCGGTACTACTCAAACAGCTGGAATTGATGCTGGTTTCCGGTGAACTCAATCCACGCCATCAGCACTACGTTATATGCAAAAGGACTGACCTGCGAGGCCGATTCGCTCGGCTCGTATGGCTACATTTATATTGCGATTTATCCAACGCCTGCAGCAACCGCATAAACCTTCGCACGACTTCCCCTTGTTTTAACCCATAACAAAGAGATCCCACTATGCAAACCCAACCGCTACCCTCCACGCAGGAGGCTTCGCCACGCTCGTCACCGGTGGATATCTGGCAGCAGCTTCTGAGTCACCTGCTGGATCGTCACTACGGTCTGACGCTTAACGACACGCCATTTGGTCACGATGGCGTGATTCAGGAGCATATCGACGCGGGTATCTCACTGTGTGACGCCGTGAATTTTATCGTGGAAAAGTACGATCTGGTGCGTACCGATCGTCCCGGTTTCAGCGCAGAAACACAGTCGCCGCTTCTCAGCAGTATCGATATTCTCCGCGCCCGTAAGGCCTGTGGACTGATGACCCGCAAAGACTACAGAACGGTGACCGACATCACCACCGGTAAATACCGTGGGGTGCAGCCATGAAGTTGTCCCTCACCGTGGAGGCCGATACCCTCAACGTACTGGCACTCAACATGGGCCGGATCGCCGTCGATATCGACGGTATCGAGCTGGCTGCGCTGATTGATGTGATCTGCGACAACGGTTATTCACTTCGCGTTGCTGACGAGCCCGGGAAGCTGGTTGTTGAAGATCCACTGCCGCCTGTCACGCGCATTAACGGCATCCAGTGCAGTACCGCGCATATTACCCGTCAGGATAACACCATTCTGGACCAGACCTCTCTTCAGCAACATGACGGCAGAAACAGCGACTGGATACTGTACACCGGCTACGGCTATCTGCTCAGGCTGAACGCCCGCTTATACCCGGTCCTGGAGCTGAAGCGAATGGGGTTATCAAAGGCCTGTCGCCGGTTAGTGGTGACGCTTATGCGTTGCTATTCCGCTGACATCATCCACTTTGATGCTTCGGGTGAAGTGCTGCCCGGCTTTGTCACCTTTGACTGGTAATTCTTCCTCGCTAATCACAAGGTATTTTCATGCCACCATTAACCACTGAAACTGCCCTCAATATTCTGATCAACTGGCTGCAGGACAACATCTGTTGCGACAGCAACATCATCCTCGATAACGACGAAGACAATATCGATTCAGCGGCTCTGTTGCCATGGATTGAACAGGCTCTCAGGGATGTTCGCGATCTTCGTCATCTTCAGCTTCTGCAACAGGCCGGTACAGATTAGCCTTCGAACCGTACACATCACGCACATACCAGCACCAGCCCTCATCGGCTGGCGCTTTGCTTTATAGAAAGGAAATAAACAATGTCAGAACTTACTCTCACCGAGCCCGAAGTATTAACCGGCCACACCGACGTGATTTGTTCCACCAGCATTGAGCGCATTGTCACCGGACGTAATGCCGCGCTGGTGCAGATTGAAACGTTGATACAGCAACTCGACGATATTTCAACGCTGACCAGCAGTATAGGCGGCAAAACTGCTCTGGACTGGGCCATGAAGCAGGACTTCCGCTGCGGCTGCTGGCTTATGGAGAAAAGAGAAACGGCGATGAAAGCCATTACCCGTAATCTCGATCGCGGTATATGGCGTGATTTGATGAAGCGGTCAGGGATGCTAAGCCTGATGGACGCTCAGGCCAGAGACCAGTGGTATAACAGTCTGGAAAAGGAAGATATTCCAACCGTTAGTGAAGCTAATATCCTGAGCACATTCGAGCAACTGCATCAGAGCAAAAGCGAGGTATTTGAACGTGGTGTGATTAACGTGTTTAAGGGTTTAAGCTGGGATTTTAAGACGAATAGCCCATGTAAGTTTGGAAAGAAGATCATCGTAACGGGGGTGGTGAAATGCGAGCGGTGGGGATTTGGTCTGAACTGGGGCTGGCAGCGTGATCGCCTGGCGGACTTGGAACGGATGCTGATGATACTCGACGGAAAACCCATTCCCGACAGCCGTGCAGACGTTACCCGCCGTCTCGGCGATCATATCCATGATAACAGGCACAGCACTCATTATGAGGACGAAATGTTTTCAATTAAATACTTTCAGAAGGGGACTGCGCATATCATATTCAAGCGACTGGAGCTCGTTGACAAGCTGAATGAAATTATAGCTAGGCATTATCCAGGATTGTTAGCCCATCGTTCTTGAGGGTTTTGACGCATGCGGCGAACAAGCTTATGATCCAGCTTAATTTCTTTTCCTCATGAAGGGACGGGTATGGGCAACAGAATGTGGATGATCCGCGGCGATGGTGGCAATCTCTATGACGATTTTCGCGATAAGCAAATTGTAGGCATCGGTTGGTCTCAGCTGGCTCCATTAGTGAAACCCGGCTTGTCCCGGGCCCAGTTACTTGCCTTATATCAGGAAGCAGACCCTTTGACGAAGCTGGGAACAGCCCGTTCTGGTGCATCGCAGGTCTGGCGTTTTGTGAATGAGATCCAAAAGGGTGATTGGGTTATTACCTATTCGCCAGCCAACCGTACTTATCTGCTAGGCAAAGTCACATCGGACTTCCAATATCATCCTGAATGGGTGGAAGAGGGGATGGGTATTGCTCGGCAGGTTAAGTGGAATACTCAAGAAATCGACCGCGATCGATTGTCTGTTGCTACCAAAAACACATTGGGTTCTACGCTGACGGTTTTCCAGCTTCCAGAATATGCTCTAGAAGAGCTTTTGCAGGATAAGAAACCCACTGTAGACGTGATTACTCAGAATCCAGTTGCGATAGATGAAGATGAGGTCGTTTCTGATCCGCTGCGCGATATGGAAATGCTGGCGTTTGAGGGTATCAAAGATCGTATCAACTCTCTTGATTGGGACGAGATGCAAAATCTGGTTGCCGGAGTTTTACGCAGTATGGGCTATAAAACGCAGGTCTCTCCTGCAGGAGCCGATCGGGGTAAAGATATCATAGCTTCACCTGATGGGTTCGGTTTTGAAAATCCGCGTATTATCGTTGAGGTAAAGCACCGCAGGGAACAGATGGGAAGCCAACAGATACGCAGCTTTATTGGTGGTCGCCATAAAGATGATCGCGGGCTTTATGTTAGTACAGGGGGCTTTACGAAAGATGCTCGATATGAAGCCGACCGTTCGACAATACCACTGACGCTCTGGACACTTGATGATCTTGTCCGTGCGCTTATTGAGAACTACGAGCAAGTTGATATCGAGACCAAACTTTTGGTACCTTTGAAGAAGACTTTCCTACCTGCCTGAATATTGTTTTGATAGCCATATCGGTGTTCTACTGATATGGCTTTATACCCACTCGCAATATCTATTTTTTGTACGGTTTTTAACTTGCGGGTACAAGTGCGGGTATAACTATTTATCTCTGCTTATAAATAACATTTATATCAGTCTATTAGGTGTGAAATTCGAGTCCGGCCTTCGCACCATTGTAAGCGTAAACCCAGCGCCGTATGTAGCCATTAAGCCAGTGCTGGTAACTTAGACGCCCACCTGTACAGACGGACACCTAAGTATGGAAACCCAATCCTGGCGAAAAGAACCCCGTAAACA